>Ga0265319_1000179_pt1 | contig 48318 bp, 56 predicted proteins | sample 4824metaG_FD_192443 | JGI IMG/M metagenome (GOLD analysis project Ga0265319, IMG submission 192443) | Rhizosphere microbial communities from Carex aquatilis grown in University of Washington, Seatle, WA, United States - 4-8-24 metaG | ecosystem: Host-associated > Plants > Roots > Rhizosphere >...
TCGGCATCGTGGCGCGACTGCCGTTCGCGGTGCAGGCTCTTAAAGATATGTTTCACCCCAGTGGCGGGATTGAATCGCAATATCATATTGCGGGCACGGGCGTGCTGTTGCTGATTTTGCTGGTGATAGTGATCGGCGGAGTGATCGCAATCACGCAGGCGCAGCGGAAAATTCCCGTGCAATATGCGAGCCGCATGGTCGGGCAGAAGATGTATCAGGGCGGCACGAATTACATGCCGTTGCGCGTCAATTATTCCGGCGTCATGCCAATCATTTTTGCGCAATCCATCCTGATGTTTCCGGGGCCGATTTTTTCCAAATTGGCGGAGATAATCAAAGTGCCTCTTTTGCAGGATTTTTTCCGGGGGCTGGCCTCTCAACTCAATTCCGGCTCGTTTTTATATCTGGCGATTTATGCATTGATGATTATGTTCTTCTCCTATTTCTGGGTGGCGACGCAGTTCAATGAAATCCAGATCGCCGACGACCTGAAGAAAAACGGCGGCTATATCCCAGGCGTGCGGCCGGGGCAGGGCACAAGCGATTATCTGCACAAGGCGATGAGCCGCATCACGCTGGCAGGCGCGATTTTCCTGACCGTCATTGCAACGATCCCGATTCTTTTGGGTAAGCACTTGAATATTCCGCCGGACGTTTCGCAATTTTTCGGCGGCACGAGCATCCTCATTGCCGTCGGCGTTTTGCTGGACACGATGCGACAGGTCGAATCGCATTTGATGATGCGCCATTATGACGGCTTTTTGAAAAAAGGCCGGTTGCGCGGGCGCTTTTGACGCTTTCTTGTGGCTATGATCATTCTCAAAAGCGAACGGGATTTGGAGGCGATGCGGCCCGCGTGCGCCGTGGCTGGAAAAGTTTTGGACGAGATTGCCGCCTTCATCAAGCCCGGCTTGACGACGCGGCAGGTGGATCAATTTGCAGCGGAGCGGATAAGATTGCATGGAGCGAAAAGCGCATTTTTGGGTTACAGGAAATATCCCTGCCAAACATGTATTTCAGTGAACGAAGAAGTTGTTCACGGATTGGCGAACGAACGCGAACTGCATTTCGGCGACATCGTCAGCATGGATGTCGGCGTTGTTTACAAGGGGTTTGTCGGCGACACGGCGCGGACGGTTGCGGTGGGTGGGTGCGGTGTGGCGGCGCAAAGATTGATGGACGTGACGGAACGCGCACTTTACGAAGGCATTGCCGCCGCAATTTCGGGAAATCGTGTGACGGATATTTCGCGAGCGATCCAAAATTACGTCGAAGGCAACGGTTTCAGCGTCGTGCGCGAATTTGTCGGCCACGGCGTCGGCCGTTCGATGCACGAAGAACCACAGATACCGAATTTTGTGGATAAAAAGATGAACCAGAAGCTGCGTCCGGGCATGACGATTGCGATTGAGCCGATGGTCAACGCCGGTTTGCCCGACGTAAAAATCTTGAAAGACGGCTGGACAGTGGTCACGCAAGATGGTTCACTATCTGCTCATTTTGAGCATACGGTTTTGATAACCGAAACCGAGCCGGAGATTTTGACATGGCTGGAGAAAATGCCTTCCAAGTTGAAGGTCGCGTGATCGAGGCGCTGCCGAACGGCACGTATCGCGCGGAACTGAAAAACGGACACCGGCTGACGGCGTTCGTCGCTGGAAAAGCGAAGAAAAAAATTGCCGGATTGAAATCCGGCGACACGGTGAAATTGCAATTGACGCCTTACGATTTGGGCGTCGGGCGGATTTTGGTTGATACAAAAACGATTTAGAAAATGAAAGTCAGGGCATCAGTTAAAAAAATGTGCGAGCACTGCAAAGTGGTGCGCCGTCGCGGCGTCATCCGCGTCATCTGCTCGAACAAACGCCACAAGCAACGGCAAGGTTGATTTAATTTTATGGCACGCATCATTGGAGTAGAAGTTCCGCCGAACAAGCGCATAGACATTGCGCTCCGTTATATTTACGGCATCGGCCCTGTCAACGCGCTGGAAATTCTCGAGCGCGCGAATATTGACCGCTCGATCCGCGCCAAGGATTTGACTGAACAGCAACTCGCGCAAATCGTCCATGCTATTCAGGAAGGCAAATACGTAATCGAAGGCGATTTGCGCCGCGAAATCGGGATGGACCTCAAGCGTCTGCAGGGCATCAAGTGCTATCGCGGCGTCCGGCATCTGCGCGGATTGCCCGTGCGCGGCCAGCGCACTCAAACGAACGCGCGCACGCGCAAAGGCCCGCGCAAGACCGTCGGCGTGCAGCGCAATCCCAACGCCAAGACCGGCATCCACTAAAATTTTGTATGGCTGAAGAAAAGAAAAAGTCTGCTCCAAAAAAAGAGGCGAAGCCCGAAGTCGCGGCAAAGGCGGCCGAGGAAAGGCCCGCTAAAAAAACGGCCGCGAAAGAAGCCGCACCGGCGGGTGAAGCTGCCAGGCCGGCGGAAGCCGCCGCGCCAGTCGCCGCAGTCGCCGCGCCGACCGCCGCCGAACTTTTGGGCGAAGACGCGAATGCGAAAAAGGTCATCAAGGCCAAGCACGCGAAAAACATTGTCGCCGGCGTCGCGAACATTCTGGCCACTTTCAACAACACGCAGGTCACGATCACCGACGCCCACGGAAATCTCATCGGTTGGTCAAGTGCCGGTCGCGTCGGTTTCAAAGGTTCGCGCAAGAGCACGGCGTACGCCGCGCAGCAGGTCGCGCAGGACGCCGCGCGTCAGGCGATGGCGCACGGAATGAAGGAAGTCGAAATCCGCGTCAAAGGCCCCGGCTCCGGTCGCGAGTCCGCGATCCGCGCGTTGCAGGCCATCGGTCTGGAAATCAGCGCGATCAAAGACGTGACACCAGTTCCGCATAACGGTTGCCGCCCGCGCAAGAAACGCCGCGTCTAATTCCATCAACTCTCAACTTTCAACCATCAACTAAAAAATGGCTCGTTATACAGGTCCTCGTGTTCGCATCAGCCGCCGGTTTGGAATCCCGATTTTCGGCCCGACGAAATATTTGGAACGTCGCAATTACGGTCCGGGCGTTCACGGTCCGAAGTCCCGCCGCAAGACCACCGACTATGGTCTTGGGTTGATCGAAAAACAGAAGTTCAAATATTACTACGGTTTGCTCGAACGCCAGTTTCGCGGAGTTTATGAAAAGGCTTTGAAGCGACGCGGCGTCACCGGCGAACAGATGTTGCAGATTTTGGAAACGCGTTTGGACAATGTGGTTTACAATCTAGGCCTTGCAAACACACGCGCCGCCGCGCGCCAGATGGTCGGTCACGGCCACATCACGGTGAACGGCCGCAAGGTCAGCATCCCGTCATACGCTTTGAAAGTGAACGACGCGATCGTCGTAAAAAATTCAAATGTGTCGCGCCAGCTCGCGACGAAGAATTTGGAAGTCGCCACGAGCCGTGCGGTGCCGGACTGGTTGTCGTTGAACAAGGAAGAGTTCAAGGGCACGGTCATGCGTATCCCGACGCGCGACGAAATCCAGCCGATTGCCAACGAACAGGCCGTCGTCGAATTTTATTCCCGATAAACCATAAACAGAAAAACAATTATACGGATTTCTCCGGAGCGGGAATAAATCAGCCGGGGCGGTCAGATTAAAATTGTTGAAAGGAAAATATGCCAGTCAGACTCGGACGTTTCGAAATGCCCAAGCGGTTGCAAAAGGAAGAATCCTCCGCAACCGAAACCTACGCCAAGTTCATCGCCGACCCGTTTGAAACCGGTTACGGCCACACCGTCGGCAACTCGCTCCGCCGCGTGCTGCTCTCGTCGCTAGAAGGCGCGGCCATCACCTCGTTGAAGGTGGACGGCGCGCAGCATGAGTTCGCCACGATTGACGGAGTCGTAGAGGACGTGACCGACATCGTTCTGAATTTGAAGAAGGTCAAGTTCAAGGCGCACACGCGCGACGAGCAAACGCTTTTGCTTTCGGTCAACAAGGAAGGAGAGGTGACCGCTGCCGATATCCAGACCAACCAGAATATTGAATTGGTCAACCCCGACCAGCACATCTGCACGCTCGATAAGAAGAAAAAATTTGAGATGGAGTTGACCGTGAAAGTGGGCCGTGGTTTTTGTCCGAGCGATGAAAATAAAAAGCCCGGACAGGCCATCGGCGTCGTGGCGATTGATTCGCTGTTCTCGCCGGTCACACGCGTTCGTTATAACGTCGAGGCCGCGCGCGTTGGAAACCGCACGGATTACGACAAATTGATTTTGGAAGTTTGGACGGACGGTCGTCTCACGCCCGACGACGCGCTTACGCAGGCTTCGGCGATTTTGGCGCATCATCTCGACGTGTTCGTCGGTTACGACAAGAACGCCGTCGAGTTCGAGGAAGCCGCCGACAAACAGGACGACGAGAAGATGAAGATGAAGAAACTTCTCAACATGAGCGTCAACGAAATCGAGTTGAGCGTCCGCGCCGCGAACTGCCTGAACAATGCGAACATTACGACTGTCGGCCAGTTGGCGATGAAGAGCGAGCAGGAGATGCTCAAGTACCGCAACTTCGGCAAGAAGTCCCTGAACGAGATCAAGGACAAGCTGACCGCGCTCGGCCTCGCGCTCGGCATGAATTTCGAGCCGGGACTGATTGACAACACGCCGAAGGAAGAACCGAAGGCGGAGTAAGGAATTTTATGCGTCATCTTAAACGAACGGCCAAACTGGGTCGCACTTCCGAGCATCGCAACGCGATGCTGGCGAACCTCGTTTGCAGCCTCATCAAGCACAAGCGCGTGACGACGACTCTGGCCAAGGCCAAGGCCGCGCGTTCCGTTGCGGAAAAACTGGTCACGCTCGGCAAGAGCGGGACGATTCACGACCGCCGGCTCGCGGTCGCGCGTTTGCATCAGGAAGATGCGGCGAAAACTCTGTTTAAGGAAATCGCGCCCGCATTTAAGGAACGCAACGGAGGCTACACGCGCATCATCAGGATGAACCAGCGCAACGGCGACGCGGCACAGCGCGCGATTCTGGAGTGGGTTGACTTCACGCCCGCTGCTCCGGCTCCGACTGAAGCCGCTCCCGCAGCCGAGGCCAAACCGGAAGAAAAGAAATCCTGAAATTATTTTGAATTCACAGCCCGCTCTTTTTGAGCGGGTTTTTTATTTTAACCGCTCGCACTCGCGTATTCCTCGTCGGTTTTCAAATCAAGTCCCATCAAGATATAATCGTGCGAAATCGCCTGCATGTCCTTGACGTAATCTTCGAGTCGGATGAGTTCGCTGAACCCGAGCATCGCAAACATTTTGATGGCCGTCTCCTGTTCGCCGATGAATTCCGCCTCGACTTTTTCCAAACCGGCGCGCCGTGCGATTTCGATGATTTCAGTGATGAGTCTTGTCGCAAGGCCGCGCCCGCGGAATTCCGGATGCACCAGCACGCTCACGCGCCCGACATGCCGCTTCCATCCGCCGAGCTGTTGGTGAAGTGTCGCGACGCCAACGATTTTTCCGCCGATCAAACCAAGCATCGGCAGGTTGCGTCCGTAATCGATGTTCCTGCACCAGTCGTGGATGACCTTGACGTCCATCACGCGATGCTTGATGAACATCCGCTCCGGTTCGGGGATGCCGAGGAACAGCTGATGAAAATCCTTCTCATCGTCCGGACGCAACGGACGCAGCGTGGATTTATTGCCGTCCTTGAGCAGGACAGTTTTCGGAAACTTCTGCAGCTCTAGCTCGATGCTGAATGACATGATCGCCTTCCTGTTTCATTCGCACTCTGCGCCAAACTTTCCGCGCCCGCAACTAATAAAGCCGCGATGATTCGCCTGCAATGCCGTCGGCACGATGCATGGCAATCGGGTCAACGCTCCAGCGCGACGCGAGCAATGGAATCTTTTCCAGATTGGCTTCAGCGATTTCGTTCGTCACTGAATTTTCGCCGTAGCCGGAACATTTCATCCGCAACGCGATTTCGGCGTAGGTTTTGTCGCCTTGGTTCCAGACCGTCTCGCCCGCCCACGCATACGCGCGCGTCACGCAACCTTCGTCCAGCCGCGCCCACGCGTGATGATGCGAAAATTTTTCGGCGTGAAAAAACTGCACGTGGCCCAGCTCGCGGCTCAACGCTGTAAGGAAAAGAAAGCACGCGTCCACGTCCTCGCTCGGATTCGGCAAGTCCGGGCCGGTGATGATGACCCAGCCGTTCACGCGTGGACTGATGAAAAATTTTCCGTCGTCCGGCAAAACTGACCGGACTGCTTCGGGTTCGACCGAACGGATTGCGACCCAGATTGTCGGACGTTCCGCTGGATGGAATGGAGACGAAGAAGTTTTGTGAGCCCGATCAACGATTTGTTCCAGCCGGCACGCCCGGCGATGGAGAAAAATCATCCAGACAAAAACCAGCGCGCCGACGCCCAACGCCAGCAGGTGCGTCGTCAGCAGCATCCACGCGGCTGTGTCTGATATGTTCACGGAATTCACAAGCCGAATTTACGCCTGCGCCGTGCAGGTTCAATAAAAATATGCGACAGCGGACGTGAATCCGCTCTGATTTTCTACGAATCCAAAAAGAAATGAGCCGACTTACGTCGGCTGCTACGAGTTTTGCGCCAGCCACTCAAGATATTTTTTGCTGCCCGCGCTCAAGGGCAAAACCAAAAACTCTGGCGTGTCGTAAGGATGTTTGGCGAGAACCAATTTTTCCAGCGCGGTCAGTTTTGATTTCTGCGTTTTCAAAACTAGCAAGACTTCAGTGCCCGATTCAATTTTTCCCTGCCACCGATAATGCGATTCGATTTTCGGAATCAGATTCGCGCAGGCGATCAAACGCGCCTGCAACGCGGTCTTGGCTAGCGCGCGCGCCGTTTTCAAATCCGGCGCAGTGATGAGAACGATGGCGAATTTTGCGGCGGGTTTCATTCTAGTTTTGTTGAAGCCAAAGTCCTTGCAACAAACCCCAGTTCGCCTGACTTTCCTTGAAATAGGCCGCCATTTCTTCTTCGCGCTTTCCATCGGACTCGACCATTTGTGTCGTTTCCCCAGGACGCTCGCCGGACAATAAGCGCGTAAAACTGTTGACCGAATAGATTCCGGGACCGTTGTGACATTGATAACAGTTTTGAAGAACGATGCCTTGCCAGCGAAGTGAATCATAATTTGTCGCCCACGTTGTGTAATTTGTGTCCCATCGCCCCGGCTCAAATGCGTCGAAGCCCATGGAAAAGAAATGATCGTTACCCGAAAAATCTTTTTCGTCGTTGGCAAGAGAAACCAATTTCGCATCATGCCGCGTCATGCGAAATTCATTGAATCGTTGCGGCGGAACAGGCACTCCAACAACGTAACCGTTACGATTGGTTATCATTACATAGTCGGGTTGCCCAAATCCCAAATACGTCCTCAATTGGATGCTTTCCACGATATGCGTCGGTTGAATTTTCCCATCGGTATCAATCACGCACATGCGCCTCGCCAGCGCCCATTGCGAATTGGTCGGGAACTGCGCGAAATTGGTGTTGAACATTAGACGATCGGAAGAATGAGGATTGGTGGATGGAACCCACAACGGTGTAACCGAACTGATTTGATTCAAATAATTTGTGCCCGCCTTGCGCCCGTCTGCATCATGAAACAAAACCATGAAAACCGAACGTCCGCCAAAGCCCATCTGATGCATCGGCACAAGCCGCTCGGCATTGTTGACACTGACATTTATCCAATCGCCGTTGGTCTGAAACAATCCCTGCGGCAAATCGGCCAGATTGTTTTTTCCCGCCAGCGCATAATTGTCCGGCAGCGACGCAATTTCATTCGTCGTCAATTCCAAGCGTTGAATCGCGACGGACAATCGCTTTAACAATTCCTTCTGCTCCACTTGATGATTTGATTTTCTACCTCCCGCCGTCCAATCGAACAGCGCCCAAAGGTCGCGCTGCAACAACGCTTTCTTTAGAGGGTCTTGAATCAGCCATTCGCCGTGCGTGTTGATGAATTCATCCAGAACATTCGTCGCCTGCTGATGTGATACGCCACCTAGTAAATTGGTCGTCGTGTTCCAATAAAGAATATCCAATTCGTCGAGACCGTAATGTTTGCCATCCGGGCCGGAACGGTCAAAAAGAGTTTTATTCAGCCGATTCCAAAGATGATTTGTGTCGGAGTCGTAAATTGTGTTTGAATCCGGCGCATCGCTGGCTTTCAAAATAATTGCGTTTAACAGAACGGCAGCGATTATTATTGCAGCGCAATTTTTCATTTTAAGTTTGATTGCCGAATCCGTTTTATTTCACGCCTGATTTCTGTTTAAGTCAAGACATGGACGCCGCATTGCCGCCGCTCACCGCCAGCACGCTTTACCTCGTCGCCACGCCCATCGGCAACCTCGAGGACATCACGCTGCGCGCGCTGCGTGTATTGCGCGAGTGCGACGTGGTCGCCGCCGAGGACACGCGGCATTCCGGGCAGTTGCTGAAGCATTTCGGCATCTCCAAACCGCTCTTGAGCTATTTCCAGTTCAACGAGGCGAAGCGCAGTGAGAAAATCATCGAACGTCTCCGGCGCGGCGAGAAAGTCGCGCTGGTCACGGACGCCGGCAGTCCCGGCATCAGCGATCCGGGCGAACGCGTCGTGAAGGCGGCGATTAGGGCGGGCTTCCGTGTCGAGTCAATTCCCGGCGCGTGTGCGCTTGTCGTGGGACTCACGGCGAGCGGATTGGCGACGGATGAATTTCATTTTGTCGGGTTTCTACCGCACAAGTCGGGACAACGGAAAAATAAATTGGAATCGCTCAAAGCAATTTCCGGCACTTTGGTTTTTTATGAGTCGCCGTATCGCATCGAAAAACTTTTGGGCGAATTGAATGAAATTTTTCCCGAACGTGAAGTCGTCCTCGCGCGCGAGCTGACGAAGAAGTTCGAGGAATTTCTGCGCGGCAAACCGGCGGAGCTTTTGGAGATCGCGAAGAAGCGGAGTTTGAAAGGCGAATTCGTCGTGATGGTCGGGAAGTAAAATAAATTTTGAAATGAGACGGATTTCCGGCCAAAGTCTGCGCATGAAATTCACCACGTTCTTCATTTGTCTGTTCGCCGCGCTTGCCATTTCCGCCGCAGATTCCACTTCCATTTATCACAACGGCTGGATTGATTTGAACAAGAACGGCAAAGAGGACGTTTACGAAGATCCGTCGCAGCCGGTTGTAAAGCGCGTGAATGATTTGCTCAAGCGGATGACGCTCGACGAAAAAATCGGCCAACTCTGGCAGATAAATTATGACAATGAACCGGACAAAACGTTCGCCGACAAGTTGAAGCGCGGCGAAGTGAGTTCGTTTCTCGACGGCTCGGCGTTGATCGAATCGCCCGTGATGCGGAACAAGCTGCAGCACATCGCCGTCGAACAAAGCCGCCTCGGCATCCCGTTGATTCTGGGAAATGATGTCATCCATGGCTTCCGCACGACTTTTCCGATTCCACTCGCGCAGGCGTGCGCATGGGAACCGGAACTTTTTGAAAGAACGCAGACGATTGCCGCGCGCGAAGCGGCGGCGGCGGGCATTGACTGGGCGTTCGCGCCGATGGTGGATCTGGCGCGAGACCCGCGTTGGGGCCGCATCGCGGAAGGATTTGGCGAAGACCCGTGGCTTGGCGCGCTCAACGCGGCGGCCAGTGTGCGCGGCTTTCAGGGAACGAATGTCGCGGACACAAACCGCGTCGTCGCCTGCCTAAAGCATTACGTCGGTTACGGCGCGGCGGAAGGCGGACGCGACTACAACACGACGGAAATTTCCGAATTCACGTTGCGGAATTTTTATTTGCCGCAATTCAAGGCCGGTGTGGACGCGGGCGCGCTGACGGTGATGAGCGCGTTCAACTGTCTCTCCGGTTTTCCAGCGAGCGCGAACCACCACACGCTCACGGAAATTTTGCGCGACGAATGGCATTTTCACGGCTACGTCATCAGCGATTGGGACGCGGTCGGCGAATTGATTCCGCATGGCGTCGCGGCGGACGAGGCGCAGGCCGCGCGGCTCGCGCTCAACGCCGGTGTGGACATGGAAATGGTTTCTTCAAATTATCCCGACACGTTGGCGCAACAGGTGAACACCGAAAAAATTCCTGTGGCCGTCGTGGACGAAGCCGTGCGCCGCGTGTTGACGGTGAAATTTGAGAAGGGGTTGTTCGATCAGCCGTATACGGACGAATCGCGCTGCCAGACGGCGTTTCTTCAGCCGGATGCCATCGCTTTGGCGCGCGAAGCCGCTGCAAAATCCTGTGTGCTGTTGAAAGATGAAAATGGCGCGCTGCCCATTTCAAAGGAGATAAAAAAAATCGCGCTCATCGGACCGCTTGCCGACGACGCGGGGGAACTGCTCGGGCCGTGGTCTTCGCGCGGCCATGCGGAAGACGTTGTCTCACTGGATGACGGCATTCGTTCCAAACTTCTGGCTGATGTCCAACTGACGATGGTGCGCGGCTGTTCCATCATCGAAGCCGGCGCTGACTATGAGGTGCGTCATTCCGACGACCCCGCAAAAATCAAAAACCATCCGACGGGCACGAATGAAATCGCCGACGCCATCGCGCTGGCGAAAGATGCGGACGTAGTGGTCATGGCGTTGGGCGAACCGCGCGACTGGAGCGGCGAAGACGGCAGCCGAAGCACGCTGGGTCTTCCCGGGCGACAACAGGAGCTGTTCGACGCGGTAGCCGTCACGGGCAAACCGGTCATCGTCGTTTTGTTCAACGGGCATCCGCTGGCCGTGCCGACAATCCAGGAAAAGGCCGCGGCGATTTTGGAGGCGTGGTTTCCCGGCGTTCAAGGCGGCAACGGCGTGGCGGATGTTTTATTCGGCGATGTTGATCCTGCGGGACGTTTGACCGCGACGTTTCCAAACAGCGTCGGGCAGGTACCGATTTATTACAACCATCTCAACACCGGACGCCCCGGCTTTGGCGAATACAAGGGCAATTATGCCGACGGCCCGACTACGCCGCTGTATCCGTTCGGTTTTGGGCTGGCTTACACGACTTTTGAATTTGGCGAAATCCGACTCGATGAGCCGATGATGGAATTGAGCGGAACGATCACCGCTCATGTGCGGATAAAGAACAGTGGCGCACGCGCCGGAACGGAAGTCGCCCAACTTTATATCCGCGCCATTGCGGCCTCGGCGGGGCCGAGGCCGGTGCGCGAGTTGAAGGGTTTTCAGAAAATTCTTTTGCAGCCCGACGAGTCGCGCGATCTCACGTTCACCCTTTCCGGAAAGGAACTCGGTTACTACGACGCGAAAGGAAACTGGCTGGTCGAGCCGGGAAAATATCAGCTATGGATCTCCAAAGATTCCGTTTCCGGCGAACCGGCGGAATTTCAGGTCGTGAAATAAACCAGCCTGCGGACAAATCAAATCCTACTTTGATCTGGCGGCACGAACTTTTGCCCAGCGCGCTTTAGCGGCTTGGGAAATTTTTTTGCGGGCGGCGGCGCTCATCGCGCGTCTTTTCTTGCGGGGAGTTTTGTCGGCTTTTGACGCGGAAACCGACGCCAAATTTTCCAACTGTCCCTGAAGCCGTTCGATTTTGGCTTTCAACTTCAAAATACGTTTCAATTTGGCAATCGAGAGGTTTAAGACTTCTTTCATAGGCCGGAATTGTCCTGATTTTCTGATTGAAATCAAAGCCAAAAATCCAACGCGGCTCAAACAAACTTTCCCGGATTCAAAATGCCGTTCGGATCAAGCGTTTTTTTCAGCGCGCGATGCAGTTCGCGGACTTCTTTTGAGACGGCCAGCGGCCACCAGCGTTTTTTTGCGAGGCCGATGCCGTGTTCGCCGGTGATTGCGCCGCCGTTGGCCAATACCCAATGAAACAACTCATCGAGGGCGGCGTCACCGCGTTTGACGGCATCGGAATATTTCATGTCCAGCATGATGTTGACGTGGATGTTGCCGTCGCCCGCATGACCAAAACACGCGATGGAAAGTTTGATTTTCTTTTGCAGGCGGTTTGCGAACCCGAACAAATCCTTAAGACGACCGCGCGGCACGACAATGTCTTCGTTCAGTTTTTTCAAGCCGGTCGCTTTCAACGAGGAAGAAAATTGACGGCGCAACTTCCAGATTTCTTCACATTGCGCGTTGCCAAGGCCGCGTTGAACGAAAAAAGGTTGCCGTCGCCTGATGATTTTTTCCAAATCTTTCAATTCGTTGGCGACCGATTTTTTTTGTCCGTCCAATTCCACGATAAGCATGGCGCGGCAACCTAGCAGACGTTTGCTGCCGGTTTCCCTGGCAGTGACGGCGAGTGTGAATTCATCGGCCAGTTCCAGCGCGCTTGGCAAAAATCCAGCGGCGAGAATGGATTGCAATGCGCCGACGGCGTTTTTCATCGAGTCAAAACCGACTGCGAGCATTGCGCGAAATGGCGGAAGCGGAATCAATTTCAAAGTCGCTTCGGTGACGATGCCGAGCAAACCTTCGGAGCCGACAAACAAACGAGCGAGGTCGAAGCCGGTTTTATTTTTGTGCGTGCGTCCGCCTACGCGAATGATTGTGCCGTCGGCCAAAACAACTTCGAGTCCAAGAACGTAATCGCGGGTGACACCATATTTCAAAGAGCGCGGGCCGCCTGCGTTGGTGGCGATGTTGCCGCCGATGAAATTGTGCGCTCGACTTGCAGGGTCGGGCGGATAGAACAGATTTAGTCTCTCGACAGCTTCTTGAATTTTTTCCGTGTTGACGCCGGGCTGGACGATGGCGACAAAATCTTTCGCGTTGATTTCCAAAATGCGGTTCATGCGTTCGAGGGAGAGCACAATGCCGCCACGAATCGGAACGCAGCCGCCAACGTAGCCGTAACCGCCGCCACGGGCGGTCACCGGAATTTTATACCGATTCGCGAATCGCAAAACCGTGGCGACACTCTTGGTCGAGCGGGGCAGGGCGACGGCGTCGGGTTGGTGTGCGACAAACCATTTGTCGCCGGAATAGTCGGCAAGTTTGTGCGGTCGAAAAATGATTTCACCGGGCAGAATCTTTTTGAGCCTCCGGAGAATTTTTAATTTAGCTGCAGTCATTCTGCGGGCGCGTCTGGCGCGGCAAGAAATTCCGTGGCGTCAGCGATCTCGGTTTCAGGCACTTGAACGCGGATGCCGCCGACGGCGAGCGAATAACCGTCAATGCTCAACGCGGAAAGTTCGTCGGCGACGAACGGATGAAAACCAGCAGCCTCAAGCCGCGAACGGACAAGTTGCGCGTCGGCGGGGCTGAATGCCTTGAAAATGGTGATCAATTCCATGATGAAATTTTCAAGCTGCGACCGGCGTTTTCATTTCAGCAAAGACGATGATACCCGCGCCGGTCTGGAGCAGGCTTTGGACTTCCGCCTCGACCTGCTGGCCGATGTGCGAGTGGCCGTTGGTGACGACGACCATCGTGCCGTCGGGCAGATAACCGATGCCTTGTCCCTTGTCCTTGCCTTCGCGGACGATTTTCAAACTAAGCATTTCGCCGGGCAGCAAAATCACTTTGAGAGTCTTGGCGACTTCGTGGAGGTTGACATAATTCACCTTTTGCAATTCGGCGACCTTGGCGAGGTTGTAATCATTGGTCAAAAGGCGCGCGTTCAAATTGCGCGCAAGTCGCACGAGCTTGGCGTCCACTTCCTTTTCCTCGGGAAAATCGCCGTCGTGGATGCGGACTTCGTTGTTCGTGTTGCGCTGGATACGATTGAGCATCTCGAGGCCGCGCCTGCCGCGGGCGCGCTTGATAGGGTCGCCGGAGTCCGCGATCTGCTGGAGTTCCCGCAAAACAAAACGCGGGACGACGATGAGTCCTTCAAGAAATTTCAATTCGATCAAATCGGCGATACGTCCGTCAATGATGACGCTCGTGTCGAGCAGTAGCAGGTTGTCCGGTTTGTTTTGCGGCGAGAAGCGGACATAAGGAATGATGAGGGAAAAATCCTCCTTGTTGCTGCGCATGGCAAGAATGATGCCGATATAACTAAAACTCAGGAAGAGCCCAAGCCGAATGAGCCAGCGGGTGTTCTCGTCGGTGTTTGAAAAAAGACCGGAGTTGTCGATGAGCAGCGCGACGAAAATTCCAAGCATCAATCCGAAGGTGATGGCGGAAAAAGCCCGCAGGGAAAAACCTTTCAGCATTTCGTCCAAGGCTATGAGCAGGCCGCCAAAGCCGAAACCGATGACCATTCCGATCGATCCGCTGTGTGACATCCCGACAAATTCCGGGCGTACCTGGCTGATGGCGTAACCCGCCATTATGCAAAGTCCCAGAAACAGACCGCGAATGATCCAAAGCGGAGTCATAAATTCAGTGTTTGCGCGATTTGTCCGACGACGGCGTGTTTGTGGCCGGCGGTTTATGCGCCCACAAAATGCCCCACAAACCGATGCGGTTCAAGTTGCTCGTGGTGACGGCAAGATTGTCCGCGATGATCTGCACGTTGGTGGCGAGTTGTTCGTTTTGCAGAACGGTTCCGGCGAGTCCTTTGCCGGACTGCAAATTGCCCATCAAATTTGTCAGGATTTCAGTCGCGGATTCAATGTTTTTTACGGCGGCGGAAATTTCCACGCCGTTTGTGTTGAGGTCTTGCGAAAAGAAAACAAAATTGCTGACGGCAAGGCTGACTTGCGACCCGTTCGAGGAAACAAGTGCGTTGATATCGCTCACTGCGCCGATCGCCTGCTCGGAAAACAGGCGCAGATTGTTCACGGCGACTGAAAAATTCGTGAGCGTCTCCTGGTTCAGCACGACGCGTTGCAAATCCGAGACTGACACGTCCAGTTTTCTGGCCATTTCATCAATGCGCTGGATAAATCCTGTGGCCGAACGCATGACTTCCTGCAAGTCGAATGGCTCCTGGCATTTCACATCCGCGCCGTTCTCCAGCAGCGGCAACTGGTTGTCAGTCGGAATGACTGAAACATATTGGTCGCCGAGGAAGCCGGATTGTTCGATCACAAACCGCGCGTCATGATAAATTTTGTCATCCTTATAAATTTTCAGGAGAATCGTCACGCTTTTGCCATCAGCCGCAAGCATGATGTCCGAAACGCTGCCGACTTGCACGCCGGCGAGCGAAACGGCCGCGCGCGGCTTGAGACCGCCGACGTTGATCGCATGAAGGCGTAATTCATAAGTGCCACGGAACACGCTCGTGCCCTTGCTGAATTGAATGATCAACAAGGCCACCAGCACCAGCCCGATGAGCACGAACAGTCCGACTTTGATTTCCAATCGCGATTTTTCCATGGTTCAAAACAAATTCTCTTTTGCATCGGCGACGCCGTCGACAAACTGGCGAACAATCGGGTCGTGCGATTCAAAAAATTCCTGCGGCGCACCCGTCGCATAGATTTTTTTGTCGTGCAACATCAGCACGCGCTGCCCGACCCTCCGCGCCGTGCGCATGTCATGCGTCACGACGACCGTTGTCACCTTCAAATGCTCGTGCACGCGCATCATCAACTTATCGATGCTGTCCGACACGATCGGGTCGAGGCCGGTCGTCGGCTCATCGTAAAGGATGATTTGCGGTTCGTAAATGATTGCCCGCGCCAGTCCGACGCGTTTTCTCATGCCGCCGGACAATTCTGCCGGATTTTTATTTTCAATGCCGGACAAATCCACGACTTCCAGCGCGTGCGCCACGCGCTTCGCCGTCTCTGCCTCGGTCAACGTTTTATGCCGTCGCAACGCGAACGCCACGTTCTCGGCAACCGTCATCGAATCGAACAACGCCGCGCCCTGAAACACCATGCCGAACCGCAAACGCACGCGCAGCAATTGACGTTCATTCATCGGCTCTATATTTTCGCCATCAATCAGAACTTCGCCCGAGTCCGGTTTCAATAATCCGATGAGGTGCTTGAGCAAAACGCTTTTGCCACCGCCGCTGCGCCCGATGATGGCGATTGATTCGCCGTTTTCAACCCGAAAGCTGATGCCGTCGAGAACTTTCTGCGTGCCAAAACTTTTTTTCAAGTCACGGACTTCTATCATAACAAACCCACTATCTTGCCGATGATCAACGTCAGAAAAAAGTTCGTGATCAAAATCGTGATGGACGAATACACGACGGCTTCCGTCGTCGCGCGCCCGACGCCTGACGCGCCCAACCCGCACGTCATGCCCTTGTAACAACTGATGAGCGCGATGATGCCGCCATAGACGAACGCCTTCACCAGTCCGATGACAATGTCGATGTCATGTGTATATCTCAGGGTGTTTTGCCAGAGGAAGGCGGGGTCGATGCCGAGAATCTGCACGCAAATCACGTAGCCCGCGCCGATCCCGACCGTGATGGCTTCAATCGTCAGCAGCGGCAATGCGATGTGAGCCGCGATCAAACGCGGCACGACCAGATAATCCACCGGATGCGTCGCCAGCGTCCGGAGCGCGTCAATCTGTTCGGTCACGCGCATCGTGCCGATTTCAGCGGCGATGGCCGCGCCGACACGCCCCGCCACCATCAACGCCGTCAGCACCGGGCCGAGTTCGTCGCACAACGAAACGCTCACGACCGCGAGTGTCGCCGTGTCCATCTTCACCTTGTGAAACTGAAAAAATGTTTGCGCGCCCAGCACCATGCCCGTGAACGCGCCCGTCACCAGCACGACCGATTGCGACTTGATGCCGATGAAATAAATCTGATACAGCAAATCCCGCCACGAGACCTTGAACGTGAACACCGATGCGGTGACATCCCACGTCAGCAAGGCGATTTGCCCCAGTTCGGCCAGGACATAAGAGACGCGCTTGTTCGCAAAAAGACTCATCGGCACGCAAATTAACAGACCGGTTCGCCGTTTGTCAGCATTGGATTTTCAGTGTGGTTGCCGTTCGGCAAAAAAACTGTCATTTTCAACCGCCGTGATCCGGAAGCTGAAATTCATTTTCAAAACCGCAGCCGCATTTTTTGTCCTGCTGCTGTTGCTGGCCGCCGCCGCGTTTTTATTTCCGCAAAAATTTTTGTGCGTGGACAGTGGCGCGGTGAAGGCGGACGTGCTTGTTGTGTTGGGCGGCGGTTCGCATGATCGCCCCGAACGCGCGGCGGAGCTTTTCAGGGAAAACGCCGCAGCGCGCATCATTGTCAGCGGTCTGGGTGATTGCGAAATCAACCGGCAACTGCTGCTTGAGGCCGGCGTTCCGGCGAATGTGATTCAACTTGAAGACCAATCAAGAACAACACGCGAGAACGCGGAGTTCACCATCAAATTGTTGCGCGAACAAAAAGTGAAGTCCGTCGTCATCGTCACTTCGTGGTATCACTCGCGTCGCGCGCTGAATTGTTTCCGGCGTTACGCGTCGGAGATAAAATTCTACTCGTGTCCGTCCTACATTGATTTCAAGCGCGCCGATTGGTCGCGCAATTTCGAGAAGCGCATTTATTTGGAATATGTGAAATTGCCCGGCTACTGGATTCGTTACGGAGTTTGTCCGTTTTAAAAGGGCTTGCTTCGCGCTCGTTAACTGGGATAATGAAAAACCTTGATCGCGGGGTGGAGCAGCCCGGTAGCTCGTCAGGCTCATAACCTGAAGGTCGTAGGTTCAAATCCTGCCCCCGCAACCAATTTCTTCAGTCATTTGCCGGACTTGTCCGGAAATGCAAAATTCACCACCAACGGCGCTCCCCTGATCAGATAAAGGGACAAAAGCACGCCGATCACCCACTTCACGATCAAATATCCCGGTACCGCAAACGTGGGGCCGTATGCCAAAACGTGGCGGACGATAATTATGAAGACCGACACCCCAACAACTCGCAGGAACAACGCGAACATTTCTTTTGAGTTCATATAATCTTTCTTTTGTGGTTTTCGTTGCTCAACCTGTTTCCCGCAGGAAAAACTCTGTGGTCAAACACGCCAAGGCTGACTGCCTTTAGTGGTAAACGTCTTTTACCATCCTGTCAACCTGTTCTACGGATTCAAATCCATCGCCATGCAAATTTCAAACCCGCAAGCAGGCTTTTTGTTTTGCAACACAACCGAAACTTTGAGACTTCTTGTCTCGTGCGCACCGTCAACGTCCCGTTGGGAAACCGCAGCTACGCCATCAAAATCGGCGGCGGCCTGCTTGTGCGTTTGGGCAAGGAATGTGCGCGCCTCAAACTTGGTGGACGCTGCGCCATCATCACCGATACAAATGCCGGCAAGCATTATGCAAAAACAGTCTTCAATTCACTGGCGTGCGCGGGCTTCTCGCCGGTGCTGCTCGTTGTTCCCGCAGGCGAGACCGCAAAAAGTTTGAGAACCGTCCAGGCCTGTTACGACCAGCTTGCGTCGCACCGGCTCGAAAGAAAATCATTCATCGTCGCGCTTGGCGGCGGAGTCGTCGGCGATCTGGCCGGGTTTGTCGCGGCGACATATCTGCGCGGCGTTCCATTCGTTCAAGTGCCGACAACTTTGCTGGCTCAAGTGGACAGCTCCGTCGGTGGAAAAACCGGTGTCAACTTGAAGTCCGGCAAAAATCTCGTCGGCGCGTTTTATCAGCCGCGGCTCGTCCTCTGCGATCTTGACACGCTCGAAACCTTGTCCGAACGCGAGTTTCGCGCCGGCCTTGCCGAGGTCATCAAATACGGAATCATTTACGATTCCAGGCTGTTCGCGCAACTCGAACGAGATATGCCCAAGCTTTTAAAGCGTGAGCCGAAGACGCTTGCCGCTGTTGTCGCGCGTTGTTGTGAGATAAAGGCGAAGGTCGTAGGCAGAGATGAAACTGATAACGGACTGCGCGCGATCCTGAATTTCGGCCATACGATCGGCCACGCCATTGAAAACAGTTCCGGCTACGGAAAATTCCTGCATGGCGAGGCGATTTCCGTTGGACAAGTCTTGGCGGCAAAACTCTCGAACAAAATCCTTGCTCTGTCGATGCGTGACGTCGAACGGATCAAGAATCTTTTCGAGCGCGCCGGTTTAACGACAAAAATCAATTTGAACCCAGCGCAACGCCAAAGACTTTTTGCGGCGATGAATCTCGATAAAAAGGTCAGTGGCGGCGAAATCAAATTTGTCCTTGCCAGAAAAATCGGTAAAGTAGTCTGGAATCAGCGCGTGCCGGAAAAGTTGATCGGGCAGGCGCTTGATGAATTATGATTCTGGTTTTGGACAACTACGACTCGTTCACCTACAACCTCGTGCAATATCTTGGCGAGCTGGGCGCGGATTTGCAAGTGAAACGCAACGACGAAGTTTCAATTGACGAAATTCGCAAATTGAAGCCGGAACGGATTTTGGTTTCGCCCGGACCGTGTTCGCCGCGCGAATCCGGTTTATCCAACGAAGTCATCCGCACGTTTGCGAACGAAGGTGTTCCGATTTTTGGCGTTTGCCTCGGACACCAGTGCATCGGCTACACGTTCGGCGCGGAAGTCGTCGTGAACTACCGCATGATGCACGGAAAAACTTCGCCGATCAAACATAACGGAAAAGATTTGTTCGCCGGAATGCCGAATCCATTTTTGGCGACGCGCTATCATTCGCTCGTCATCAAACGCGACACGATGCCGGACGTTCTGGAAATCACCGCCGAGACTGACGAAGGCGAAATCATGGGCGTGAAACACAAGTCACTGCCGATCTGGGGCGTACAATTCCATCCCGAAAGCATTCTGACGGAAAATGGCCGCACGATTCTGAAGAATTTTTTGAAGCTGAAATAATTTTATGCAGATTCATTTGCTCAAATCCAAAATCCACCGCGCGACCGTCACCGGCGGCGATGTGAATTACGAGGGCAGCCTTACCATCGCAGGCGACCTGATGGACAAAATCGGCTTGCAGGAATACGAGCGGATTCTTTGCGGCAACATGAGCAACGGAAACCGTTTTGAGACCTACGTCATCCGTGGCAAAAGCGGTTCGGGCGAAATCATCATGAACGGCGCGGTGGCGCATCTTGGCAAGAAAGGAGATCTGCTGACGATCATGAATTTTGCGCTGGCCGAAAAAAGGGAGGCAAAAAAATGGCAGCCGCGCGTCATCGTCCTCGGCAAAGGAAATAAGATCGAGAACGAGCGCGGGATTTAATTTTGAAAACAAAAAACGCACCGACTTTTAATCGGCGCGTTTTGCTTTTGCAAATATTGTTTAGAAGTTTTTGGTAACTTCTGCCCAGTTCACCACGTTCCAGAACGCCTTCAGATAATCCGCGCGCTTGTTCTGATATTTCAGATAATACGCATGTTCCCAGACGTCCACGCCGAGGATGACTTTACCTTCGACACCGGAGACGGCTTTGCCCATGAGCGGATTGTCCTGGTTCGGCGTCGAGACGATTTCCAGCTTGCCGTTGTTCGAGACGAGCCAAGCCCATCCACTGCCGAAACGTCCGATGCCCGCCGCCTCGAACTTCGCCTGAAAATCCGCGAACGACCCGAACGTTGCTTTGATCGCGTCGCCAAGTTTTCCCGACGGTGCGCCGCCGGCCTTGGGCGCGAGAATTTTCCAGAAGAACGAATGGTTCCAATGGCCGCCGCCGTTGTTGCGCACCGGGCCGCGGATGGCGTCGGGCACGGACGCGAGATCGCCGATGAGCGCTTCGAGCGACTTGCCTTCCAGCGCGGGCTGGCCGGCGATGGCCTTGTTGAGATTGTCCACGTAAGCCTTGTGATGCTTGCCGTGATGGATTTCCATCGTCGCCTTGTCAATGTGCGGCTCCAAAGCGTCGGCCGGATACGGAAGAGCGGGTAGTTCGTATGCCATAATTTTCCTTTCGTTAGGTTTAATTGTTAAAATTGCTGGACGCAAATTGCGTTACCAGCGGAAAAAATGCAAGCGTGGACAAGAAATTGCAATCAGGTGAAATACGCAGTGTGGATAAATATTTAGATTTGTCCCGGCAATTTTCATTCGACCCGCTGCGGTTTCGTGGTTAGCTTGTGAGCATTATGTCACCCGACGATATTTTATTGGAAGCGGAAGAGAAAATGCTCAAGACCGAGCAGGTGGTCTCGAACGAATTTGCTGGCGTGCGCACGGGCAAGGCGTCGGCGTCGCTCGTCGAAAACATCACCGTGGAGGTTTACGGCTCGCAGATGCGCGTGCGCGAACTCGCGGGCATCACGTCGCCGGAGCCGCGACAGCTCGTCATCCAGCCGTGGGACGCCGGTTCGTTGCAGCCGATCGAGAAGGCAATCCAAAAGGCGAATCTCGGTTTGTCGCCGGTGGTGCAGGGCAGGTTGATCCGTATTTCGTTTCCCGAATTGAGCCAGGAGCGGCGTCAGGAATTTGTGAAGATCACGAAGAAGATGGCGGAGGATGGTCGCGTGGCGGTCCGTCACGTGCGCCGCGAAGCGATGGAACTGTTGAAGAAGCACGGTCACGACAGCGGCATCACCGAGGATCAAAAGGAACAGGCGGAAAAAGAATTGCAGAAACTGACCGATCAATACATCGCCAAAATTGACGGGCATCTGGCGCACAAGGAAAAAGAAATCATGACGGTGTGAGTCAGCGCGCCGTGGCATTCGTCGTGGATTCAAACCGGATCACCGTTTCATCCGGCTTGGCGTAACCGAGCTTTTCGCGCGTTAAACGCTCGACGGTTTTTGGATCGTGCAGCAGCGCGTCGATTTCGGTCTGAAGCTGTTTCGATTTTTCAGATTCCTTCTGCAATTCATTTTCCAGCCGCAGATTTTCCGCGCGCATCCGTTCATTTTGCTGGATGAGCGGCAGGTAACACATTCCGATGAGCAGCAGGATGGCGATGACGACGAGCGCGACGACAAGTTTCGTCAACTTGCTCCAGATGCCGAGATCAACATTCACGCGGCGAGTAAATCACGCGCGTCGCGCGGGCGAAAGCGGATTTTATCTGTAGAATCTTTTCCAGGCCTCCAGTTTGCCGTCCGCGCCGAAGGTCAGCCGCAAAAGTCTGTCCGGCACGCGATTGACATAAGTCGGTGGCGGCACAATATAGCCCCGCCTGTAAAACGGATAAGGATAATAATCGGGCGTCGCGTAAATATAGCCGCGATCGGTGAGCCATTCGGCGATGGTCGTGCCGTCGGCAAGTTTCGCGACCTTATCCGGCGGCCCGAAATCCATCACGGACTGGTCGTAGGTGTAAATCCCGACGCGCGCCTGCCAGTTGATTTTCGGCGCCGTCGCGCAACCGGCGAACAGAATCGCGGCCAGCGCGAAGAGGATGATTCGTTTCACGTTTTAAAACTACATCCGCGCCGGCGGGAATCAACCACGATTGTTCCGGATTTTATTGTCAGCAAGCCGCAAAACGGCAAGACTCGTTCCGTGGAAAATCCGCTGGAAAAATCCTTGCTGAATGCGCTGGTCGAACTGGACGCCGCCGTCAAAGCGATGCCGGTGGCGAATCCGAAACCAAATCTGCTGCCGATCTTTTCGCGACTCGACGAGCTGACGAAGCAATTGCCGCACGATGCCGACCCTCAATTGCTGCATTATTTGCACAAAAAAAGTTACGAGAAGGCGCGGCTCTGGTTGCAGGGACGCGACGCGGAAAATCAGGCCGGCAACTGCCGCCACGTTTGACAAACTCTTCCAATGTTTCCTGACGACACCATTGCCGCCATCGCCACGCCGCTTGGTGAAGGCGGGCTTGCTGTCGTCAGGATTTCCGGCGCACAGGCATTCGCTGTCGCCGACAAATGTTTTCTGCCCGTCGGAAAAAACTCATTGAAGCCGTCCGCTGCGCCGACGCACACGATCCTGTTCGGCAAAATTGTCCGCGACGGAAAAATGATTGACGAGGTGCTGCTCGCCGTCCTTCGCGCGCCACGCACTTTCACGCGCGAGGACACCGTCGAGATTTCCTGTCACGGCGGGATTTTACCGGCGAAGCTCGTCCTCGACACGATTTTGGAAAACGGCGCGCGGCTGGCCGAAGCCGGCGAATTCACCCGTCGCGCCTTCCTCAACGGGCGGCTCGACCTCGCGCAAGCCGAAGCCGTAGCCGACTTGATCCATTCACGCACGGAACTCGCGTTGACCGTCGCCAACGAACAGCTCGCCGGAAAACTTTCGCAGCGCATCAACGAACTGCGCGACGAAATGATGAAGACGCTCGCGCACATCGAGGCGCACATTGATTTTCCCGACGAGGACATTTCGCCCGACACGAAGGAAAAATTATTGCAGCGACTCGAAAGCGGCGTCGCCTTCATGGACAAATTGTTGCGGACGGCGAACGAGGGACAGATTTTGCGGCGCGGCATCCGCGCGGCGATTGTCGGCCGCCCGAACGCGGGTAAATCGAGCCTGCTCAATCAACTGCTCGGCCACGACCGCGCCATCGTCTCGCCGATTCCCGGCACAACGCGTGACACGATCGAAGAGACGGCGAACATCCGCGGGCTACCGGTCGTCTTCATTGATACCGCGGGACTGCGCGAAGGGCGCGACGAAATCGAGGTCGAAGGCATCCGCCGCAGCCGCGAATCGCTCGCGAAGGCCGAGTTTATTTTGCACGTGCTCGACGCGAACGAATTGCTGACGACCGAAGACGAAAATTATTTCCGCGAGTTCGCGGATAAAAAAAGGATCATTGTCCGGAACAAAAACGATTTGCCGCGAAAATTGAGCCTGCCGAGGGAAAATTCCTCGCCGGTCGTGGACGTTTGCTGCGTGAGCGGGCAGGGGATTGAAAAGTTGAAGGACGCGATCAAGGAACTGGCGTGGTCGGGCGAAATCAAGGCTGAGATGCTACAGGTGATGATCAACTCGCGGCATCAGGACGCGCTGTTCCGGGCGCGCGCGGCGACGGTGCGGACGATCCATGCGTTGCGCGCCGGCAAGACGCTGGAACTCGTCGCGCTGGATTTGCACATCGCCGTCAACGCCGTCGGCGAAATCGTTGGCAAAACGACGACTGAAGATTTGCTCGACTCGATCTTCAGCCAGTTTTGCATCGGAAAATAATCGAGCGAAGGCTGGTGGAGCCGACAGGGTTCGAACCTGCGACCCCCACAATGCCATTGTGGTGCTCTACCAACTGAGCTACGACCCCATCCAGATTGGGCGCAATTTAAATCGCCCGCGCCGCTTGTCAAAACTTTTCGCCACGCGCGAAGAGAATTGATTTGAACACGCCGCCGGAATCGGATAGCCTCTCCGCGTGCGCGAACTCAAAGCTTGCGTGAGCGAACTCAAACCTTCGTTGCATATCGCGTTTCTGACGCACGAACCGTTTTATCCGCCGTCGGGCGGGGGTTCTGCGGAAGCGCTTTATCTTGTCGGGGAGATGATCCGGCGCGGACACAAGGTTCACGTCTTCTGCCCGAAAATTCCCGACGCGCAGGCCGTCGAGAAAAAATTCCGCGTCCGGCTTCACCTGTTCGACAAATGGCAGATGGGCCGGTACACCAAGTGGAGGAACTTCAAATATCTCGCCTATCCGTTTTTTCTGCAACGGATGGTCGCCGACGCCCATCGCGAGTTCAAATTCGACCTTCTCTTTTCGCAGCACGCCATCTCCGCCGTCGCCGCCGGAAAATTGAAACGAAAACTCAAACTGCCGGTCGTGATGAATTTTCCCGACCTGCTCGCCGGCTTTATGGAGACGTGGCCCGGTTTCCTCGCGTTGTGGCCGTTCGTCTGGATGCTCAAGCGTTACGAGATTTCATTGCCCGTGCGTTACAACGCGGACGGCGTGCTGACGATTTCCGACACGCTGACCGATCATTTTGTCGAGCGCGGCTATCCGCGCGGGAAAATCCGTTCGATCTATTACGGCTACGACGCGGAAAACTTTCCGTTCCACGCCTATTTTCCGTCAACACCGCCCGTCGTCGCCATGCACGGCTCGTTCGACGCGCATCATCTCGGCGAAATCGCCTTCGGCGCGGTCCGTCACGTGACAAAAACCCGGCCCGGCACGATTTTCCGGTTCATCGGAAGAAAAACCGGCACGCTGGAAAATTTTCTGGCGCGAGCGCAAAGGGAAATTCCGGGTTTCAAATTTGAAAGCACCGGCTTCGTGGCCTACGACGAGGTCGCCAAGCACCTGTTCGACGCGAACGTCGGCATCGTGCCTTACGAGGAATCCGCCGGGACACACTGCGCGTTCGTCGCCAAGATCGTCGAATACATCGGCAGCGGATTGCCGTCTGTCAGCACGCCGCTCAAAAGCATCCAGAACTATTTCAAAAACGATCCGATGGTGTGCTTCTCCAAGTTCGATGGAGTGGACTTTGGAAATAAAATCGTGGAATGGCTGGACGCGCCGTGGATCGTCTGGCAGCTCGACGCCGCGAAATCCGCCGCGCGCGTCCATGCGGAACTTGACTGGCGGCCGCTTTGCAGCAAGGCGGTTGATTTCGCCGAACAATTCACACACGCACGCGCTGCCGGTTCGCCTCGTAAAGAAATACCGCTGCCGCTGCGCCTACATTGAGCGAATCCACCGTCGGCGGCATCGGGATCGCCACCGCCTCGTCGCAGGCTTCGAGAACCTCTTTGGAAATGCCGTCGCCTTCGTTGCCGAAAACGATGCAACAATCCTTTGTGAAATCCGCCTGCGACAAGACTTTTTTGTCCGTGTGCGGATGCGCGGCGATGCAGCGCACGCCGCGTTTGCGCAAATCGCGTAGGACTTGCGGCAATGTCAATTGACGGGCGGGATCATCGCGCCGCAAATTCGGATCGGCGTTGCGCACCGTCTCGATCTCGAAAATCGGCAGTTCAAAGATCGCGCCCATCGAATTGCGCACGGCGCGCCGCAAATACGGACTGCTGCTCGTTTCGCCGACGATCAACCCGTGGACGCCGAACGCGACGCAGTTGCGCACGAGCGCGCCTAGATTTTCCGCATTCGACATCTCGTGAACCGCGACAAACAGTTTCGGCACCGGACTCTTCAGGAAAATTTCTTCGAGCGAAGGGAGCCGCGGAATTTTTCCGACGGCGAACACGCCTTGAAACACCGAATAGCCGGTGAGCGTTTCGAGCAGTTTTTTTTCAGCCAGATAAACAGTGATCGGCTCCGGGCGCGCCTCGATCTGCGCGCGGAAAGCTTCCAGATGTTTTTCCGGCATGACGAGGGAGACGACGGTGAAATGGCTCGCGAGGAGTCGGCGCACGACCCTTTCGCTCTCGGCCACGAAGATGCCTTGCTGCCGGTGTTCCAGCGGACGGCGCAACGTGGCATACGGCTGCAACTCCGGCGCGCCGAACGAGGAAATTTTTTCGATGCGGAACATTCCAAGTATTTTGCGCGACGGCGTTCAATCGAAAAGAAGAAAGTTTGCGAGTTGCGAAGCAGCGAAAGAAAGTAGTCCACGGTGTCAACCGTGGGATTTGAGAATCAAAAAATCAAAGCTCCGGCAGGAGCGGCAGAAAAATTGCAGTAAAATCATGTTTGTTCTTTCGCCCCGTCCGGGGCTTGCGCCGTCGCGGTGATTGACCCACGGTTTCACCGTAGGCTACTTTCGGACGCTCCTTCCGGCGCTGGACGCGGCGCGTTTTGATTTTTCGGGCGAGATCACAAATATTGAAAACTGAATTGCCAGATTTGATTGAAAAGCAGTTGCGTAAAGTATGTACCTCATTGCGTCAATTTTCCTTTCCTCTCCATCCCAACAATCCCCCGCACAGGAAAATAATTCCAAGGAATGTTTCAAAAGCTACGATAGCCCAGAATTCAAATGGGCTAGTCGCACGATAAACGGCATTGGCCAACGCGCCTCCTTTTTGGACAAATTGAATCTTTCCAGTAATCATATCGTTGACCGAACATGTCAGCGCAATCGTGCCGAGAAGCATGAACACAACTTTTCCAAATATGTTTTCCCACTTTTTATTCCACCTTTTAGTCCACTTTCTATTCATGATGATTGTCTTTCGTCAACCATACAAATTTTTTCAGCAGTTGCAAGACGACGACAACAGAAACATTTTCATTAAAGCTCCAAAGTTTCACACGGGACATCCTGCGCGGCGAGCTGGAGCCGGACGTGCGCCGCGCCGATGTGATGGAGTTGCTCGGCCATGACGTGTTGCGCGAGTTCGGGCTTGTTGCATTCGCGGCTCAAGTGGGCGAGGTAAAGATATTTCAATTCCGCGGACATAATCTGCGCGGCGGCTTCGGCGGCGGCCACGTTCGAGAGATGGCCGTGGCGGCCGAGGATGCGCTGCTTAAGCGGCCACGAGCGGCGCGGACAATCCTGCAACATCTTCACGTCGTGGTTGGATTCGAGGACGAGGACGTTCGCGGCACTGATGCGGTCGAGCACGAGCTTGGTGGTGTGGCCGAGGTCGGTGGCAAAGCCGATGTTGCCGCGCGCGGTGCGCAAAAAAAATCCGACGGGGTCCTGCGCGTCGTGCGGGATGGAAAAGGTTTCGATGCGCACGTCGTTCAATTCAAAACTGTCGCCGGTCGCGAACAGCCGCCATTCAAATTTCGCCAGAAAATCGGCGCTGGTTTTCTCGCCGCCGTTGAAGAGCGGGTCGCGTTTGCCATTCCATTTTTCCTTGAATGCCCAAGCAGTGGCTTCCTGCGTGTCGCGATTGCAATAAATCGGAATCTTTAATTTGTCGGCGAGTCCGAGCAAACCGGAAATGTGGTCGGCGTGTTCGTGCGTGATTAAAATGGCGGTGAGATTTTCCGGTGTGCGACCGATGGAAGCGAGACGTTGTCGGATTTGGCGCGGGGAAAATCCGGCGTCCACGAGGATGCGGGCTTCGGGCGTCTCGATGTAGGCGCAATTTCCGCTGGAACCGCTTCCGAGGATTGTGAGTCTTACTGACACGAAAAGACGTTAACTATGCGGACGAAATCAGGCAAATTTATTTGCTGTCATTTGACTGGTGGCACGATACCTGCGAAAGTCTTCAGTGTGATCCACAGACGAGGCCTCAAAATTCAGCATTTACTCTTCGCTGGAATCATTGGCTTTTCATTTTTTCCGTCCAAGTCAACCGCACAAACGATTCCGAGACAATTTCTGCACGATCATGTGCCGCCGGTTGTGAGCGGCCTAACACCTCTCGGAACTCTCGCGCCTTCGACGCGCTTGAATCTGGCGATCGGGCTGCCTTTGCGGGACGAGTCCGGTCTCGATGATTTGCTCCGGCAAATCTACGACCCGGCAAGCCCGAATTACCGACATTATCTGACGCCGGAGCAATTCACAAAAATGTTCGGCCCGACGGAGCAGGATTATCAGAAGGTGATCGATTTTGCGCGAGCGAACGGCCTGACAGTGACCGCGACGCATCCGAACCGCGTCGTTCTGGAGGTCAGCGCAACGGCGGCGGACATCGCACGCGCTTTTCATGTGACGATGCGGACGTACCGGCATCCGACGGAAAACCGGAATTTTTTCGCGCCGGATGTAGAACCTTCCATTGATCTGGCCGTCCCGATTTCGCACATCAGCGGACTGGACGATTATTCGCCGCCGCGCCCGAGGATTATCAAAAAAACGCCGGTGGAAAATCTGGCGAACGCGATTCCCCAAGCCGGTTTGGGGCCGGGCGGCACTTACGCGGGTAATGATTTTCGCGCGGCTTACATTCCCGGCGTGACGCTGACCGGCACTGGACAATCCGTCGGGCTGCTGGAATTTGACGGCTATTATGCCAGCGACATCACAAGTTACGAAAGCATCAGCGGCCTCGCCGGTGTGACGTTGACGAACGTCGCGGTGAACGGCGGCGTTTCGACACCCGGCGGCGGCAACGACGAGGTGGCGCTGGACATTGACATGGCAATGGCCATGGCGCCCGGCTTGTCCAAGATTGTCGTTTATGAAGCGCCCGGTTCGACTTCGTGGCCGACTATTTTGAGCGCCATCGCCACCGACACGAACAATTTTCCGAAACAAATCAGTTGCTCGTGGGGCCTCAATTCTCCCGGCTCGACCGATCCGATTTCCGAAGGTCTTTTCAAACAACTTGCCACGCAAGGACAGTCATTTTTCAACGCTTCAGGCGATTCCGATGCGTTCACGGCTTCGGGAATTCCGTTTCCGTCCGAGAGCACAAACATCACGCAAGTCGGCGGGACAACCTTGTCAACGACCGGCGCGCGCGGCGCCTGGATTTTGGAAACGGCTTGGAATTGGGGCAGCGGCAGCGGCACCGGCGGCGGTGTCAGCACGCATTACGGCATTCCGGCCTGGCAGCAGGGTATCAACATGACAGCCAACCAGGGTTCGACGACGAAACGGAACGTCCCCGACGTCGCAATGACAGCGGATAATATTTTTGTCGTCGCGGACAACGGCGTACATTACTCCATCGGCGGCACGAGTTGCGCTGCGCCGCTGTGGGCGGCGTTCACGGCGCTGGTCAACCAGCAGGCCATCGCCGGCGGACAAACCAACGTAGGTTTCATCAATCCGGCGCTTTATGCGATCGGCAAAGGAACGGGTTATTCATCCGATTTCAACGACATCGTGACGGGCAACAATCTTTGGAGCAGCAGCACGAGCAAATTTTCGGCCGTGCCCGGCTACGACCTTTGCACCGGATGGGGCACGCCCGCGGGCGACGATTTGATTGACGCTTTGGCTGGGGTTTCCGACGCGCTGGCCGTTGCGCCGGGCAAAGGATTTGTTGCGTTCGGCCCGGTTGGCGGCGCGTTCACGGCGGGCGCGCAGATTTTTACACTGACCAATTCCGGCATCGCGCCGCTGAACTGGTCGCTCATCAACACGTCGTCGTGGCTCAATGCGTCCGCGGCCGGCGGCACGCTGACGGCCGGCGGTGCGGCCGCCAATGTGACCGTGGGACTGAACGCCGCAGCCTACAATCTGCCCGCCGGAACTTACATCGCCAATGTCTTGTTCACGAACACGACCAGCCACGCCGTCCGTGACCGGCAATTTGTTTTGCTGGCCGGAAAACAACTGGTCCAAAACGGCGGGTTCGAGTCAGGTTTTCTTTCCTATTGGATGCAAACCGGCTCCGGCGGCAAGTTCAACGGCTACAACAACGATTACGTTGACAACAACGGCACCAACTCCGGCGTGCTTCCGCATTCCGGCTCTTATCTGGCCGTGTTTGGAGCGGCCAACACCACCGGCTACATTTCCCAGATGATCCCGACCGTGCCGGGACAAGCTTATCTGCTCTCATTCTGGCTAACGAACTCCATCGGCGGAAGCACCCAGCAATTTTTTGCCAACTGGAACACAAACACCATTTTCAATCTGCTCAATCCCGGCGCGTTCGGTTGGACAAATCCTGTTTACATCGTCATCGCCACCAGTACCAACACCCTTTTGCAATTCGGCGCACGCAACGACCCGAATTATTTCGGCCTCGACGACGTCAGCGTCATTGCAATCCCGGTTCCGACAATAAAAACGTTCGCAAAAACAAACAACCTCCTGACTTTCACGTGGAATTCACTGGCCACAATCCAATATCAACTCCAATCCTTGACCAATCTGGCCCAGACCAATTGGGTCAATCTCGGCAACGTCATCAACGCCTCCGGCGTGATAACGTCGACCAACATCCCCATCAGCCCGGATCCGCAACGATTTTATCGCATCTACCAATTGCCGTGATAAAATCAATGCGTGACCGATTTGCTCCAGCGCGTCGAAACTTCGATCCAAAACCGCCGGCTGCTTGAACGCGGCGAAAAAATCCTCGTCGCCGTTTCCGGCGGATTGGATTCGATGGTTTTGCTTCACGCGTTGAAAAAACTTTCAGCGCGGCACAAATGGAAAATTGCCGTCGCCCACTTCAATCACCGATTGCGCGGACGCGCCAGCGACGCGGACGAAAATCTTGTCCGCAAAACCGCGACCGCAATGAAATTGCCGTTTGTGGCCGAACGCGCCGACGTGAAAGAATTCGCCGCGCGATCAAAACTCTCCATCGAAATGGCCGCGCGAAAACTGCGCCACGAATTTTTCGCGCGCGCTGCTCGCAGGCAAAAAATCAAAGCAATCGCGCTCGCTCATCACGCGGACGACCAAGTGGAACTTTTTTTCCTACGGCTGTTGCGCGGCGCGGGCGGTGAAGGTCTGGCGGGGATGAAATGGCGTTCGCCATCGCCCGTTGACAGAAGAATTTCGCTCGTCCGTCCGTTGCTGGATTTGACGAAATCCGGATTGCTGGATTTCGCCCTGAAAAACAAAATCCGCTTTCGCGACGACATGACAAATTATTCCTCCGACTTTTTGCGGAACCGAATTCGTAACGAGCTTCTCCCGTTGCTGGAAAAAAAATATCAGGCGGGTTTGAACAAAACCATTTTGCGTCTGATGGAAATCACCGGCGCGGAATCGGATTTTGTCGGTAAAGCGGCAAAATGGTTTTGTGGCAGCGGACGTAAGTCCGCCCATTCTAAAAAACATCAGAGCCGACTCACGTCGGCTGCTACATTTCAAAAAAGCGATTTTCAAAACCTGCCGGCGGCGATTCAGCGCCGCGTTTTGCGCTCGCGATTGGAACATCTCAACATGATCGCAGATTTTGATTTGGTTGAAAAACTCCGCGAATCAGCCGGGAAATATGTGAGTGTTGGTCCGGGTTTGTCTGTTTCACGCGATGTGAATGGCAGCTTGAAATTGCGCAAGGCACAGCCAGCGGGGTTCAACGCAAATGAACTCGAAGTAAATTTGTCGGGCAGGGCGGGGGACGCAAAATTTGACAGCGTGAAATTCGGTTGGAGTTTTGACAACGGCTCGCGTGGACGCTCGCCCCGCCAAATTCAGAAAGAGTTTTTTGACGCGGACGAAGTCGGAAGTAAAATCGTTTTGCGCCACTGGCGCGCGGGCGACCGGTTTCAGCCGATCGGCTTGAAGTCGGCGGCGAAGCTGCAGGATTTGTTCACAAACGCAAAAGTTTCGCGCGAACTCCGGCGCGGTTTGATTGTTGCCGAAGCGGAGCACGGCGAAATTTTTTGGATCGAAGGACTGCGGATTTCGGAAAAATTCAAGCTAACGCCACGAACAAAACGGCGTTTGGTTTGGAATTGGCGGCGAAAAGAAAACTAAGGAACAGTCACAAATCAAACGACTTTTCCCATTCCAAAAGTGCCGGGGAAAGTTCTTTACACCGGTTCGCGAACGCCTATACTTCGGCGCTCTAATTGATATGGAAGCGAAGACAAAGACGATAGAACAATTTAAGACGCACGCCAAGGACACGGGATCGGCGGATGTGCAGATAGCGCTACTGACGGAGCGCATCAACCATCTGACCGAGCATTTGCAGACGAACAAGAAGGATCACAGCTCGCGCCGCGGGCTATTGATGATGGTCGGCCAGCGCCGGCGCCTGCTTGAATATCTACAGAACATCGATCTGGGACGTTATCAGGCGGTCACGAAGAAATTAAAGCTGCGCCATTAAAGTTTTGCGAAGGCGCGGCTTTTTCTTTTGCCTCACTTCGCTTTCAGATTTGGGACGGAAACGCGAACGTCCCCTTTCTCAAACACAATTCGCGAACAAAAAATCCGTTGCCGCAGGGAAATTTCATTCAGCTCCGAAAATTTCGGGGTTCACTGAAGTTCCTCGGGCGGTGGCGGGCAGATTAATATGCCAGAAAAAATAACCGCCCCACTGGGCGACAAGCAGATTGTCATTGAAACAGGAAAACTCGCCAAACAAGCCGACGGAGCAGTGACCGTCCAGCTCGGCGAAACGATTGTCATCGTCGCGGCTGTCGCGGCGACAAAAGCCAAGGAAGGTCAGGACTTTTTCCCGCTCACCGTTGATTACCGGGAAAAAGCCGCCGCCGCTGGAAAATTTCCCGGCGGCTATTTCAAACGCGAGGGCCGCCCAACCGAAAAAGAAATTCTCACCTGCCGACTCACCGACCGTCCGATCCGTCCTTTGTTTCCAAAAGGCTGGTACAACGAAGTGCAGGTTCAAACCGTCGTGCTGAGCGCGGACGGCGAGAACGATCCGGACATCTTGAGCATCATCGGCGCAAGCGCGTCGTTGATGGTCAGCGACATTCCATGGGCCGGGCCGCTCGGCGCCGTCCGCGTCGGCCGTGTCGGCGGAAAATTCATCGCGAACCCGACTCATTCGGAACAAGCCGGGAGCGACCTTGATCTGGTTTACGTCGGAAACGAAAAAGACATCGTGATGTACGAAGGAGCGGCCAAGGAAATCACCGAGGCCGATTTCAACGCAGCGCTCAAGTTCGCCCAAGAAGCCATCCAGCCGCTCATCACCGCGCAAAAGGAATTGGTCGCGAAAGCCGGAAAAAAGAAACGCCAGGTCGTTTTGAACATTGTTCCCGACGAGATTTTGCAGGAAGCGAAAAAACTCGTGGGCGACCGTTTTGTTCCCGCGCTTTTGACGCCGGGCAAGCTCGCACGCGAATCGGCTGTGAAGGCCATTCAGGACGAAGTCGGCTCAAAACTTGTCGAAAAATTCGGCGAAGAGAAAGTCACGGACTTCGTCGTCAAAGACGCTTTTTATTACATCCAAAAAGAAGCCGTCCGAAAATTGATTTTGGAAAGCGGCAAACGCCTGGACGGTCGCGCGTTTGACGTTGTTCGTCCGATTTCGAGCGAAGTTGGAATTTTGCCGCGCGCGCACGGCTCGGCGTTGTTCTGTCGTGGTGAAACGCAGGCCGTCACGCTCGCAACACTCGGCACCGGCGATGACACGCAGGAATTTGATTCCTACACCGGCGGCGAGACCGAAAAGAAATTTATTTTGCATTACAACTTCCCAAATTTTTCCGTTGGTGAAACCGGACGCATTTCCGGCCCCGGTCGCCGGGAAATCGGCCACGGCGCACTTGCCGAACGCAGCATCGAGCCGATGTTGCCGCTCGACACGTATCCTTACGCGGTCCGCGTCACGAGCGAAATCATGGAATCGAACGGCTCGACCTCGATGGCGAGCGTTTGCGGCGGCACGCTGGCGCTTATGGACGCGGGCGTTCCGATGATTCGTCCGGTCGCCGGCATCAGCGTCGGCATCTGCACCGAGTACAGCGGCGATAAAATTTCAAAATATCAACTCCTCACCGACATCATCGGCTGGGAAGATCATTATTGCGACATGGATTGCAAGATCGCCGGGACGGAAAAAGGCATCACCGGTTTCCAACTGGATTTGAAATTGAAAGGCCTGCCGCATGCGCTCATGGCCGAGACGATCGAAAAAGCGCGAGTCGCGCGGATGCACATTTTGGCGGAAATGGCCAAGACGCTTGCCGAGCCGCGCAAGGAATTGAGCAAATACGCCCCGCGTATCGAGATTGTGAAAATCAATCCTGAAAAAATCGGCGCGCTCATCGGGCCGGGCGGTAAGAACATCAAGAGGCTCGTCGAGGAATCCGGTTGCGAAATCAATATTGAGGACGACGGCACGGTGAACATATTCTCCGTTTCGCCTGAAGGCATGAAGATCGCAAAGGATGCGATTGTCGGCATGACCGCCGAGGCCGAAATCGGGAAAATTTATCGCGGTAAAGTTGTCACGATAAAGGAATTCGGCGCGTTCGTGGAATTTTTGCCGGGCAAGGACGGTCTGGTTCACATCAGCGAGCTTGCGAATTTCCGCGTCAAGAAAACAGAGGACATCGTGAAAGTCGGCGACGAAATCACGGTCAAGTGTCTCGGTGTGGACGAAAAAGGCCGCGTGCGTCTGTCTCGCAAGGCCGCGATGGAAGAACGCGATCAGGAGATGGCCCCGAAAGAATAATTTGTTTTTGAATTCAATGAGCGCGAACGGTGAAAACTGTTCGCGTTCATCTTTTAACAGAGATGTTACAACAAGTTTGACTCAATCGGCCTGCGAAAGTAGATTCAAGCGAATGCTGGCTGCTGAATCAAAGGTGGCGATGCCGGAGTCAAACGGTGCGCCTAAAGGCAACTCAAATTGTTCCTGGAGAACCATCGTGGAACCATTGGAGCCATTTCTCCACGCGGTCACCCAAAGACTCGTCCGGCAGTCCCATGAATTTGACCCGAAAATAGTCCCTTATGCCCAGCACACACTGAACAACAGCGGGAAACATTTGCGCCCGACACTCGTCGCGCTTGCGGGCGGCTCCATCGGCAAGATCGGCGACGAGCATGTCACGGCGGCCGTCATCATCGAAATGGTGCATCTGGCAACGCTCGTCCACGATGATGTGATGGACGAGGCGGAAATCCGCCGCGGACGGCTCACGCTTGCGGCGAATTGGGGAAATGAAATCGCCGTGCTGTTCGGTGATTGTCTGTTCGCGCAGGCGTTGAAACTTGCGGCTGGTTTTCCAACGCCGGAAGTATGCCGCGCGGTTGCGATGGCGACGAACACGGTCTGCACCGGCGAAATCCTGCAAACGCAACAACGCAGGAATTTCACGGCTTCGCGACGGGATTATTTTCGCGTGATTGAAATGAAAACCGCAGAACTGTTCACCCTCTCCTGCGATCTTGCAGGTTTTTTGGGCAACGCTTCGGCGAAACAGCGTTCTGCCCTGCGCGAATTCGGCGCGGCGTTCGGCACGGCGTATCAGGTTTACGACGATTGCGTGGATTTGTTCGGAACGGAAGCGGAAGCGGGCAAATCGCTCGGCACCGATTTGGCGAAAGGCAAATTGACCTGGCCGGTCCTGCTCGCATGGGAACGCGCGAACTCAGCCGACCGCGCGCAATTAGAAACGATGATTAAAAACTGGCAGCCGCAAAATTTGTCCGCCGTGAATGAATTGCTTGCGAGATATGAGACTTTCGAGCCGTCGCTCGAAGTCGTTAGCCGCTATCTGGAACAGGCGCGACGGGCGTTGCGTGTTTTGCCTGATTCGAGCGGGCGTGCCGGACTTTTTAATCTGGCCGGTTTTTTAGCGCAACAAATCGATGCTTTGGCGGTTTGTAATTAGCAAACCATGATTATGGCCGAACCAGTTGAACGCACGGACTCGGAGTCGCCTGCGCCGGTGGAGGAATCGGCATTGGTGCGGAGTGCGCGCCGCGGCGATCTGGCGGCTTATGACGAACTGGTGAAGCGTTATCAGGAGCGCATCTACGCGACGATTTACCACATGACGTCCAACCACGAGGACGCCAACGACCTTGCGCAAGATTCTTTCATCAAGGCGTTCCAAGCGTTGAAATCCTTTAAGGGCGGCTCAAGTTTTTACACATGGCTCTACCGGATTGCGGTCAATAAAACCATCAATTTCCTGAAACAACGCAAAAATCGGATCCATATGAGCCTGAACGATATGGATTTCAATGCCGAGCACAATCCCGACCTGATTGCCTTGATTTCCGATAAAACACCTCGCCGCGAGGCCGGCTTGTCGGAATTGCAAGAAAAATTGAACGCTGCTATGTTGAAGTTGTCTGAACCACATAGATTGGTCGTAGTTCTGCACGATGTGCAGGGCCAGTCGCATGAAGAAATCGCTAAAATCATGGATTGCAATATCGGCACGGTTCGATCGCGGCTTTTTTATGCGCGGCAGCAGTTGCAAGGCTATTTAAATGATTATTTGAAGTAATATGAGCGAAAACAATTTTGAATCACTCCGCCGTTTGCTTGCCGTCAAACGGCATGAACTCCCGCCATCGGGATATTTTAACAATTTTTCCGGCCGGGTCGTCGCGCGCATCCGCGCGGGCGAAGCTGAAGTACCGGACACTCTGTCGGAACGATTGGTTGTCGGAGCGCCGTGGCTCGTGAAATTTTTCCAGATCTTCGAAGCAAAACCGGCATTCACCGGAGCATTCGCCTCCGCTCTTTGTCTGTTGCTGCTTTTCGGAGCGGTTTTTGCAGAACGACCGGACGCTGCACTGCAGCCTTTGTTGACGCAGGCGACGGAAAGCTCCGCACCTCTTGCTGCCATTTCGCCGGCGGCGCTTCCAAAAGTAACCGAGTCAACTCTTCTTGCACCGGGCGGCGCCAATCCGGTCTTGGGCATTCAGCCGAGCCTCCAGCCGGTCGCAATGCTCTTAGGCCAGCAAAACCCGTTCGCGCAGCAAGTCAGTTTTAACGTTCCGGGCAACTGATCCGATTTTGAATTGAAAACGCGGTGAGCGCTTGAAACGCCGCCGCGTTTTTCATTTAATCAGCGGAGTGCCAACCAAAGTCATCGCCGTTGCCAATCAAAAAGGCGGAGTCGGTAAAACGACAACTGCCGTAAATCTTTCGGCGTGTCTTGCCGCTCTTGGTCAACGCGTTTTACTTTTTGACCTTGATCCACAAGCCAACGCAACCAGCGGAGTCGGTTTGGAAAAAATCGAAGGTGCAAGCGCTTATCGCGTTCTGCTCGGTGAAGGCGATCTCCTCGAAAAAATCAAGCCGACAAGTTTCGAGCGGCTTGAAATCATTCCGAGCGAAGTGGATTTGTGCGCCGCTGATCTGGAAATGGCGCGGATGGAAAATCATTTGCAACGTGTTGCTCAAGCGCTCAAACCGATTCACGATTCACAGCGCTTCGATTTGACGATTATTGATTGCCCGCCGTCGCTCGGCATTCTCACGCTCAACGCCTTCGCCGCCAGCGACGGACTGCTCGTGCCGCTGCAATGCGAGTATTACGCGCTCGAAGGCGTCTCGATGATGAATCGCGTGCTCGGCCAGCTCCGCGACGCGGGCGTCAATACGCGCCTCGATATTTTTGGAGTCGTGATGACGATGTTCGATGGCCGCACGAAACTGTCCAACGAAGTCGTCGGCGAAGTCCGCAACCTGCTCGGCGCAAAAGTTTTCGAGACCATGATTCCGCGCAGCACAAAGCTCGCCGAAGCGCCGAGTTTCGGCAAACCGATCATTCATTACGACAAATACAGTTCCGGGTCGGCAGCGTATGAATTGCTGGCGCAGGAAGTGTTGGAACGGTTGAAGGTTAAGGCTGAAAAGTTTTAGGCGGTATCCCAATTCGGGTGACTATCCCTTCACGGCAGGCAGTCCTATTAATTCTTCGGCGATTTGTCCGCTTTTGAATCCGCCGCCTTGACCATTTCTCCAAAAGAATTTTGCATAGTCAGGTGGCACAATCCAAAGGTGGCGCATATTCGTAAAGTTCGTAATGTCCTTTTTTCGCGGATGAGCTTCCACTGCATCAAATTCCTCAAAGCCACAGCCATCTTTCACAGCTTGCATTTCATCCCACGTAATTCCCTCTTTCCATTTTCCCGAATCGTTCAATTCGGTTCTGCAGATAGTAAGCCGCGTTATCTCACCAGCGGATACCTGCACTAAAAACTCACGTGAACGCAGCACTTTGGTAAGTGGAATTGTATGCGCTCTTGCCGGCCAGTCTTCACGGGGCAGTTCCACAAAAACGCCCGATTTAAATTTTGAATTTTCAGCGCGCAGAAATCGCTGCATTTCCGTTAAAGTTTTATTGTCCGCTTGAGTTGCCCTTTTGTGATGCTTTTTGCTTAAAAACCAGGAAATGATGGCAGCCACGATAGGGGACACTATCGCAGCAATGATCAACCAAGCGTTTTCGTGCATGTTAGTTGTTCCTTTCTGATACGCTGTTCTTCACTTGCCGGTTAGCCCCTGATCTCTTTGCCATGCGATAAAACTAGAGAAATCGCTGCGCGCGGTCAATGTCGCTCACATTACAAATTCCGCTTTGCGCGACAAAACTTGCCGCCGTTCCTAAAATCCAATAACTTTTTCCGCGCGCAAAAATTTTATGGCCAAAGAAATCCTTGAAATGCTCGTTGAGTCGGTCACGATGGAATTGCCTGACACCAAAACCATCCGCCTCAAATGGCCGGACGGCCACGATCCCGATTTCAAGACCGGCCAGTTCATCACACTCTACTGGCCCGACACCACGAACTACAAACGCGCCTATTCGCTCTCGTCCTGCGCGCTGGATCGCGGCTTTTACGAAGTCACCGTCAAGCGCGACGGCAAAATGGGCACGCGCATCGTGGATTGGGCGAAGGCGGGTGACAAGCTGTTCGTCATCCCGCCGGTCGGAAAATTCCTGCCGGTATATCATCCACCGAACAAACATCTTGTCTGCATTGCTGGCGGTTCGGGAGTGACGCCATTTCGCGCATTTGTGCGCGAAGCCACGCGCCGAAAGCTGGACACGAAGATCACAGTCCTTTACAGCGTGCGCACGACGCGCAGCATCATTTTTCAGGAGGAATTCCACCAGTTGGAACTGGAGAATCCGAATTTCAGTTTTTACGTCACCTGCACGCGCCTGGACGATAACGACCCGTGGCGTGGACGGCGCGGACGCATCACGCCCGAATGGGTCAGGGAGCACGTCCACGATCTGCCCAATACGGTTTTCTACGCGTGCGGCCCCAACGAACTGGTCGAATTCGCCGAGGAAGTCGTGCTGCACGGCATGGGCGTGCCCAAGGAACAGATGAAAACGGAGAAGTGGGGTTGAAACGCACCGCACTTTTTTCCACACACCAGAAACTCGGCGCGAAGCTGATTGATTTCGGCGGCTGGGAGATGCCGGTGCAATACACCAGCATCACCGACGAACACCTCGCCGTCCGCAATGCCGCAGGAATTTTCGACATTTCGCACATGGGCGAAGTCACCCTCAGCGGCGCAGACGCAGAAAAGTTTTTGAACTTTGTTCTCACCAACGACATTCGCAAACTCGTTCCCGGCGAAGGTCAATACACCTTGATGTGCAACGAACGCGGCGGAGTCATTGACGATTTGTATGCCTATAAACTTTCCGACGGCGTTTATTTTCTCATCATCAACGCTTCGCGCATCGAGCCGGACGTTGCATGGCTGAAATCGCAGGCGGCGAAATTTTCCGGCGAACTGATTCTCACTGACGCTTCGCATCAATACGCCGCCGTTGCCGTGCAAGGACCGCGAGTGAAGGAATTCATTGACGCCTGCATTCCCGGCGGCTCGAATTGCGCGATGCGCGTCGCACGCGTGACCGATTTGAAGAAAAACCAGATTGGCGGATTTCCTTTCGAGCATGGCGACGTGCTGATTTCGCGCACCGGCTACACCGGCGAGGATGGATTTGAGATTGTCGGCTCCGATGAAGCCATTCAGCACGTTTGGAAAAATGTTTTGGAAATTGGAAAACCTTTTGGAATCAAACCGTGCGGCCTCGGCGCGCGCGACACATTGCGCACGGAAGTCTGCTATCCGCTTTACGGCCATGAACTCGACGAAGAAACGACGCCGATTGAAGCCGGTGTCGGTTTTTTCGTCTCGCTCGATAAGGGCGAATTCAATGGCCACTCCGTTCTCGCGGAACAAAAAGCGAACGGCGTGAAGAAGAAACTCGTTGCGTTCAAGATGACCGACAAATCTGCGCCGCCACGTCCGCATTATCCAATCTGGGCGAACGGCGTGAGTGTTGGTGAAGTCACCAGCGGCACGCAAAGCCCGTCTTTGAATGTTGGAATTGGAATGGGATTTGTGCCGCCGGAATTTGCCAAACCGGACACGAAGATCGAGATTGAGATTCGCGGCAAACGCTTCGCCGCAGTCGTCGTGCAAAAACCGATTTACAAAGTGCGTTGAATCGTTGCATCGTTACACCGTTGCATCGGTGCGCGATTGTCCGGTTCACGATGTAACGATTCAACCAATTACGAACATGAGTAACATTCCTTCCGACCTCAAATACGCCAAATCACACGAATGGATCCGCGTCAGCGGCGACACCGCGACCGTCGGCATCAGCGACCATGCGCAGGCCGAGCTGACCGACATCGTGTTTGTGGAACTGCCCGCCGCCGGCCGCCAGGTCAAGGCCGGCGAAGCCTGCGCCGTGGTGGAATCCGTGAAGACCGCGAGCGACATCTATTCGCCCGTCAGCGGCGAGATTGTGGCGCTGAACAAGCCCGTCACTGACAATCCCGCGCTGGTGAACACCGAGCCATACGCGGGCGGCTGGTTTTTCAAAATCAAATTGAGCAATCCCGCCGAACTGAACGCGCTGCTCTCGCCGGAGGATTACAAGAAGCAGATTGGCGGATAAATTCGATGAAAGTATTCGCCAAATCGGCCTTCCTGTTTTTGATTTCAGTTTCTTTGAGCGGATGCACAATTGAAAGTTCTCGAGAATTTCTTTTGAAGGGAAATTGTGCAGTAACTAAACCAGACCATTTTGTCAGGTTGGATACGAATGCCCATCTTGGTTTTGATGCCACTTGTTTCAATTTGAGTTTTATTGGTAAAGAAAAGCCGGTGTTCATTGATTCGATACACGGAAACTATAAATATAAATCTGAAGCTATTCAGCCTTTGGAACTTTCACACTTAAGTCAAAGCAATGCTGTATTTGTTCCAAGTGCTGAATTGTTTGTTACGAAATCACCGCAAAACATCGTTCAATACGTTCGTTTGAATTATGGACGATACGATTTGGACTTTGATTATATTCTAAACGGCAAAACTAATTCGTGTAATTTTAACGTGGATTATATTTGTAAGACCAAACATCACTTAAGTTTCAATGGATTGAAATATTTCTGGTATATGCTCCATGCCGAACCGGGCGATTAAAAGTTCTGACTATATGACAAGGCTGTTCATCAAGCCGTATTGCGGCTGGTGTCACAAGGCGATGCGCTGGCTCGACGACCACGACATCGCTTACGAGAAGCTTGACGTGATCGCGGACGACGCGGCGTTCGCCGAGATGGTCCGCCTGTCCGGCCAGGAACTCGCGCCGGTGCTGGATGTGGATGGCAAAATTCTGGCAGATTTCGGCCCGGAAGAATTGCCTGACTTTTTTAAGAATCTTTAGCCACAGATTTTCACAGATGAAACACAGATGGGAAAATAATTTCAGATTGAAGTGCTTTTGTTTTTATCTGTGTGCATCTGTGCCCATCTGTGGCTAAAATAGTTTTGCAATGACGACGACTGAATTGAAACCGCGTCCGCGTCTGCCGGAATGGCTGCGCATCACGCTACCCACGTCGGACAGTTTCGCGCGCACGCGCGGGCTGCTCGACGAGCTGAAGCTGCACACGGTCTGCGAAAGCGCCAAGTGCCCGAACCATTGGGAATGCTGGAGCAAAGGCACGGCGACGTTCATGATCGCGGGCGACCGCTGCACGCGCGCGTGCGGTTTTTGCGCGGTCAGCACGGCCAAGCCGCTCGCGCTGGAAGCGGACGAACCGGCGCGCGTGGCCGAGGCGACGCGGCGGATGAAATTGAAACACGTCGTCATCACGGCGGTGGCGCGCGATGATTTGAAGGACGGCGGCGCGGAACATTTCCGCCAGACGATTGAAAAAGTCCGCGAACTGAATCCGGGAATCGTCATCGAAGTTTTGGTCCCGGATTTTTTGGACAATGATGTGGCGATTGAAAATGTGCTCGCGGCGAATCCGCACATTTACAATCACAATCTTGAAACCGTTCGGCGCCTGACGCCGAGCGTGCGGCATCGCGCGACTTACGACCGTAGCTTGAGCGTCTTAACAAAAGTTAAACACAAACGTGGCGACACGATTTACACGAAGTCCGGCATCATGCTCGGCTTGGGCGAAACGGAAGAAGAATTATTGCAAGCGCTGCGCGATTTGCGCGCGTCAAATTGCGACATTCTCACGCTCGGCCAGTATTTGCAGCCGTCGCTGAAACACTTGCCGGTGATTGAATTTGTGTCGCCGGAAAAGTTTGCGGAATACAAAGCCGTCGCGGAAGAATTGGGTTTCGTCCACGTCGCCAGCGGGCCGATGGTGCGCAGCTCGTATCACGCGGATGAGTTTACACTGCCGTCGATACATCACTGACGGCGGTGTATGATCATGTAAATCATGACGGCGATGCAGATAAAGAAAATTCCAAAGCAAACGACGGTGACAACGGTGTTGATAGTGCGGGCTTTTTCAGAGAGACGCACAGTCTGTTTTTTCTCGGTTTCCATGAAATCGGAAAAATGCCTTTCAAAAGCAGCGGTGATGACCTCTTCGTTCTTGAGTTGAAAGGTGAGCCATGCTCCTCTGAATTCATTCTGCCATTGCTCCGGCAACCGCGCGAGTGTTTCGGAGTCGGGTGGTTGAAATCCAAAACTTTTCCAGAACGGCGAGCGTTCCTGCGTCCAGATTCGGAAGACGCCGTGATTTGAAGCGAGCGTCTGGATTCGTTCCCAAAACAATTGCCGTGCGGCGTCGGCGACGCTGAAATCAGAATAACCCTCGCTGTGGAGCAGGGCGTATTCGTTATAAAATTGGATTCCGATCGCACCGAGGATCTGACCTTCGGAATTTTCAACGATTTGAAATTCAGTGAGGCATTTTTCCAGTTCGTCCGGCAAAAGGCGCATGGACGCCCAGAGCGACTTGAGCGATTGCAAATCGTCCACGGTTGCGCGGCGGATGCGGAGTTGCGTCGGAGGCACACCGACTTATAGCAATTTTGCCGGCATTATTGCAACTGGAGCAGGTAGAAAAGGGCAGGGTAGGAGGAATTGATCGGGTTGGTGAAAATAAAATTACCGCTGGCATCGAATGGATTGGTCGAGGCCCGTGCCCAGCTTGTAACCGGTGTGGTCAAGTTTGTGCTGACCAGAATGAAATAATTTCCGTTGTGCGGGCCGTTCGTTCCGCTCACGATGAAGTTCGTCCCTGAAAGCTTCACAGAGTTGATGGATGGCACAGAGTTGGTGGAAATGATCCGCTGGATGATGGAATTGTTTCCATTGTTCAGCTTGGCATAAAGCACATCGCCGCTCGACGGATCAATCCCAAAACATGAAATGTCCTTGTTGGTGAATAGAAGTGTGTTCGCGGTGGCGCTTATGCCGTTGTAATTAAGACGCCAGACGTTCCCGCTGACTTCATCAGCAAAAACGTAACTGCCGTTGAGTTCCGGCAGTTTGTTGCCGTGATAGACCACACCGCCGATGACGGCATTACCCTGATTTGTGCCTGAACCGTGCGCGTAAGTGCAAATCGGAAAAATCGGATTTTGCGGGATCGGCTGGGCGTTTGTGGAAACGCCGCTGGGCGGACTGCTTATTCCCTCGAAAGTTGACCAGCCGTAGTTGCCGCCCTTGGTCACGATGTCCACTTCTTCAAATTGGTCCTGCCCAACGTCGCCGCAATAAAGAATTCCCGTGGCCGCATCAAATGAGAAACGCCATGGATTGCGAAAGCCGACCGACCAGAATTCCGTTCGCAGCTGGCTGGAGTTGACCGGCAAATTGTCAAAGCTCGTCGCCCCGACGAATGGATTGTCCGGCGGCACGGCATAATTTGTCGTGGCCGATTGTGTCGGGCTTGGATTCGGCACGAGGCTTCCGGGTTTTTTGTCCACGTCGAGCCTCAAAATTCCTGAAAAGAAATTCAAATCAATGTGCTGTGCATTGTGAAAAGTGTTGTCCTGATTACCTTCGTCACCAAGCGAAACGTACAGATAGCCTTCCGGGCCAAAATGCAAATCGCCACCGTTGTGATTGCTCGCACGGTCGTATTGAACGATTAGCTGCTTCTCGGAATTTGGGTCGCCGGCGTTTGCGTTGGTCGAAGTAGTTTGGAAACGCGACACAATTTCATGCAGGCCGCTGGTGTTATTCGTCGCTTGTCCGCAGTAAAAAAGGTAAAAGAAACGATTGTTCGCATAGTCGGGATGAAACGCCATCCCCAGCAAACCTTGCTCGCCGGAAACGTCGGCGGATTCGCCGCCGAGGCTGGTGGGAGTGACGCGACCCGAAATATCCATGAAAATTGTCCGCGTCGGATTCATGAGATTCGTGATGACAACGATGCGACCGTGTTTTTCAAGGATGAACAGGCGGTTGGTTTCGCCCGGCGGCGACGTGATGCAAACGGGATTTGAAAAAACCAAACTTGGAAACGCATTTGTCGGCTGATAAGTCCAAACTGTCTGCGCTTGAACGGAGATGTCTGCGGCAAGGCAACAAATCAAAAGTCGTTGAACAAGCTTTCTCATATGGTCGTGAAACTCGTTTCCATTCTTGGAAAGGTCAAAGTATGGATTCAGTTTTTTTACGCGAAAAGTAAAATTTGCATTTCTGTGACGATGTGTAATTTTCAGCGAATAAATTGAGTTAAAAATTATGAGTGATTTAAATCCACAACAACTTCTCCAAGCCTTGAACTGGCGCTACGCAACGAAAATTTTTGATGCGGCAAAAAAAATTCCCGCCGAGGTCTGGAAAACACTGGAGCAATCGCTCGTGCTGACCCCGACTTCCTATGGTTTGCAGCCATATCGTTTTCTCGTCATCAACAATCCGGCCAAGCGCGCCGAACTGCTGCCACATTCATGGGGTCAGAAGCAGGTCGTGGATGCGTCGCATTTTGTCGTCTTCACCGCACGCACGGAAATGAAGGAGGCGGACGTGGATCGTTTCATCAAGCGCACCACGGAAGTGCGCAAGCTGCCTGACGGCGCGTTTAATCCCTATCGTGACATGATGCTCGGCGATGTCGTGAACGGCCCGCGCGGAAAAATCGCGCACGAGTGGGCGACGCGGCAGACTTACATCGCGCTGGGAAATTTGATGACGTGCGCTGCTGTTCTTGGCGTGGACGCGTGTCCGATGGAAGGTCTTGTGCCGACTGAATATGACAAGGTTTTGAATTTGAACGGTAGCGGCTACGCGACGGTCGTTGCTTGCGCGCTCGGTTATCGCGCTGCCAGCGACAAATATGCCGGACTTGCCAAAGTGCGTTACGAAACCAAAGACGTTGTTCACTACATATGATCACCATCCGAAAATCCGAGGAGCGCGGCCACGTCAATCATGGCTGGCTGGATTCGCATTTCACTTTTTCATTCGCGGATTATTACGATCCGCAACACATGGGCTTCCGCACGTTGCGCGTCATCAACGACGACGTTGTCGCGCCCGGCCAGGGTTTTGGCGCGCATCCGCACCGCGACATGGAAATCATCACCTGCGTTTTGAGCGGCGCACTCGAGCACAAAGACTCGATGGGCAACGGAAGAATCATCCGTCCCGGCGAAGTCCAATACATGGCCGCCGGCACGGGCGTAACTCACAGCGAATTCAATCCGTCCGACAAGGAACCGGTTCATTTATTGCAAATCTGGATTTTGCCGGACAAAAAAAGTGCGAAGCCCAATTACGCCGAAAAGTCTTTTACGAAAGCAGACGGCGGAAAATTACATCTGGCTGTTTCTAAAGCCGGACGCGACGGTTCAATTCCAATTAATCAAGATGCCGACCTGTATGTCGGCAAGCTCAAAGCGGGCGACAAAGTCAGTCACGCGTTCAAGTCCGGTCGTCACGCGTGGCTGCACGTTGCCGAAGGACAGATCAAATTGAATGGCGTGGTTCTGAACGCGGGCGACGGCGCGGCGATCTCAGACGAGAACAAGTTGATTCTCGAATCCATCAGCGCGTCACAGGTTCTGTTGTTCGATTTGAATTGAAATGAAAAAAATCCTTCACGTCATCGCATTGATTCTTGTCCTTGGTTCGGTGATTTTTTGGGCGGCGGCGGGAGCGAATCGCGGCTGGACGAAGACGAGTGTTCCAAAGAAAACTTTGGACGAAGTCACCGGTATCGAAGGCGTCACCTACGAAAAACATTTTGTGCCGGGCGTGGATTTTCTTGCTGCGGCTTTTTTGTGTGCCGGAATTCTGGCTGGCATTTCTTTTTTATTGCGGACAAAATCAAACGATTCACAAAATAAAATATGAAAACGAAACTTACCATTCTGGCATTAATCGCTTCGGTCGGCATCGCTCTTGCCGCGCCACAGTCGTTCGATTTCAAAGACCCTAAGGGCATCAATAACGCCGGATTCAAACTCGACGCGCCGCTTGAATCCATCAACGGCACTGCCAGCGGCATTTCCGGCACGGTTACATTCGACCCCGAAAACCCCGTCACGACACAAGGCAAAATCGTCGTGGACACCGGATCGCTCATGGTGCCGAATTCGATGCAACGAGGTCATATGTTGAGCGACAAATGGCTCGACGCGGCGAAGTTTCCGGAAATCACTTTTGAATCGAAGGAATTCAAAAACGTCAAGACCGACGGCAACACCACGACGGCGGATGTGACCGGCACATTTACGCTCAAAGGAATTTCAAAGGAACTTACCGTGCCGGTGAAACTCACTTACTTGAAAGACAAGCTGGGTGACCGCATGCCGAACACGAAAGGCGATTTGCTGGTCATCCGCGCCAGCTTCAGCATCAAGCGTGGCGACTTCAACATCAATCCCGGCCAGTATGAAGACAAAGTATCCGATGTGATTGAACTCACGTTGAGCATCGCCGGCGCGTCGCCGAAATAAAAAATCGAACTGGCGGAGAGAGGGGGATTCGAACCCCCGATACCTTTTGGGTATTCACGCTTTCCAGGCGTGCGCGTTAAACCACTCTGCCATCTCTCCGCGCGGACGCATACTTTCGCCGAGCGCACCCGTCTTTTCAATTCAAAACTCCGTGACTTGCCGTCATTCCATTTGTCAGGCAAAATGTTCGCGATGAAAAAAAATAAATCCGCGAACTCCTTGCGCCCGCACTCCAGCCTTTTGCTCGACGGTGATGAACGCGCCGCCGCGCGCGCCATGCTTTATCCTGTCGGCTTCACGAAGGAAGATTTTGCCAAGCCCATCATCGGCATCGCCTCGACGTGGAGCAACGTCACGCCCTGCAACATGCACATTGACAAGCTCGCGCTCGAATCCGAGAAGGGTGCGAACGCCGCCGGCGGCAAGGCGATTGTCTTCAACACCATCACCGTTTCCGACGGCATCTCGATGGGCAGCGAAGGAATGAAATATTCCCTCGTCTCGCGCGAAGTCATCGCCGACTCGATTGAAACCGTCGTCGGCTGCGCGGGCATGGACGGATTCGTGGCCATCGGCGGTTGCGATAAAAATATGCCCGGCGCGCTCATGGCCATCGCGCGGCTCAATCGTCCCGCCGTGTTTGTTTACGGTGGAACGATTCTGCCCGGCTGCATCACCGGCGACACGCGCAAGCTCGACGTGGTTTCCGTCTTTGAAGCCATCGGCGCGCACGCGAACAAAAAAATTTCCGACGAACAATTTCTCGCCGTCGAGCAATGCGCCATTCCCGGTCCGGGTTCGTGCGGCGGAATGTATACGGCGAACACCATGGCCAGCGCCATCGAAGCGCTCGGCATGAGTCTGCCGAACAGCTCCGCGCAGAACGCGATTTCGCCCGCGAAGATGGACGATTGCCGTCGCGCCGGTGCAGCCGTCGTGGAAATGTTGCGGCGCGGCATCAAACCGCTCGACATCCTCACGAAGCCGGCGTTTGAGAACGCCATCACCGTCGTCATCGCGCTCGGCGGTTCGACGAACGCCGTGTTGCACCTGCTCGCCATCGCGCACGCCGCGAAGGTGAAGCTGACCATTGACGATTTCACGCGCATCGGCAAGCGCGTGCCCGTGCTTGCCGATCTGAAGCCAAGCGGCAAACATCTCATGTCCGAACTAGTCGCCATCGGCGGCATCCGTCCGCTCATGCGCATCCTTCTCGACA
>Ga0265319_1000181_pt1 | contig 47983 bp, 39 predicted proteins | sample 4824metaG_FD_192443 | JGI IMG/M metagenome (GOLD analysis project Ga0265319, IMG submission 192443) | Rhizosphere microbial communities from Carex aquatilis grown in University of Washington, Seatle, WA, United States - 4-8-24 metaG | ecosystem: Host-associated > Plants > Roots > Rhizosphere >...
GGCCTGCCCATTGACGTTCGGATTCCGAACGAACTCACAGCGCGCACGCTCAATGCGAGCAAGCGGGGCAAGGGCGTCAAACACTTTGGCAGCAAAAAGGAACTCTACGCCGATTTGGGCATGTGAGAACTTTCAGCCGCACGAGCCAGTTCAAAAAAGATGTCAAACGTGCGGACAAGCGCGGCGAAGACCTCTCAAAACTTCGGACAGTCATGGATTTACTGATTGAAGGCGGGCAACTGTCGCCGGAATACAAAGACCATCCGCTGCGCGGAAATTTTGCCGGTAGCCGCGATTGCCACATTGAGCCGGATTGGGTTTTGATTTACACGCTGACGGAAAACGGTTCACACGTCTGCTTTGAACGCACCGGCACGAACAGCGATTTGTTCCGGTAAATAAGTTCAAATTTCAAAGCTCGGCGATGAACCAGTCTTCAACCTTCGCGCGCGCCCACGGCGTTTTGCGCAGGAACGTGAGGCTGGACTTCACCGTCGGGTTGAATTTGAAACAGCGGACGGGAATGCCCCGTCCCATCTCACTCCAGCCATGCCGCTGGACAAGCTCATTGATGATTTTCTCCAGCGTGATGCCAAGCAACAGGACGCTAACTGCTGATGTGGCGACGATGACCACCAGCAATTCAATCAGGGTGAAACCGTGGCTGATTTTTTTACGTGCCGCATTTTGGAGTGAGCTTTGCCGAAGCCCGTCGCATGACAAGATTATTTCTGGCAAGAAACTTGGTTTGCCGATGGAATCGGCTGTGGCTTCCGCGCTCAAATCCATAGCGAAGTCCGCCCGCTGCGAAGTTGCAGTTATGGATATGAAGGTTTGGCCGGCAGATAAATTCGTTTCCCGGTTTTAGCGGATTTGCGCGCGGCGTCGAGGATTTCCATCACGGTCATGTTCACTTCGAGCGATGACAGGCCGGCTGGCTTAATTTCTCCGCGCACCGCCGCCGCAAGATAAGCGAGCGCGTTTGCTTGTGATCCGGTCAGGGGCGCGACGGAAATTTCACGTTCCTTGTCTTTGCCTTCCATCACGCACAACAAATCACTTCGCGGTACCAGCACATATCCGGTCTGGCCGTAAAGCTCCATGTCCTTGCGACCGTAAGGCCAGTTCCACGAAGCCTGGATGATTCCCTGTGCCTTGGGATACGTTACCACAATTGTCGCCTCGTCCTCCACTTTGGGATAAACGTCCGGTTTGATGTGCTGGGTCACGGCGAAAACGGAAGTGGGACGCTGCCCCTGCATGAGCCACGTCATCAAGTCCGCGCCGTAACAGCCGAAATCCATCAGCGCACCGCCACCGTTAAGCTTTGGATCGGTCAGCCATGCTAGAAAATCGGGCGAACAACCGATTTCCTTCGGTCCTTGATGACCGTCGTGCACCACGATTTTTCGCAGGTCGCCAATCGCATTCTGTCCGCAAATCATCTCGTAAGCGGCCTGATTGCCCGGATACCAAGTGGTCTCATAATTCACGATAAGTTGGATGCCGCCTTTTTTTGCGGCGGCGGCCATTGCGCGTGCGTCTTCCAGACTGACCCCCAGCGGCTTCTCCATTATCACGTCAATGCCCAGCGGCGCGCATTCTTCCACCACATGCCGGTGATCGAACGTGCTCGTGAAGGTCGCCACGGCCTGCACATTAGTCTTGGCGAGCAAATCATTAAGGCTCGTATAAAACAGGTTCGTATTCAGATGATAAAGCGCAGCATAGCGGGCGGCCAGTTGCTGATTCGGCTCCACGATGCCGGCCAGTTGAACGTCCGATTGCGCAAGCACGGCGGGAATGAACCCGCGGGCATGGTCATGCACCAATCCAATGAGGGCGACGCGAACCGGCGGCGGATTGGTTGCGCCCGCCTGCATTTGGACAGCCATCAAAAACAGACTGCCAAGAACAAGAAATAATTTTTTCATGAGTCAAATTTTACCGGTGAAATTCACTGCCAAGTTATTGTGTGGCGACCTTGGTCACAAGTCTTTTGGACGAAGAACCACGGTTGGAAGTCAAATGGATCGGAGTTGGAATAAAATTTGCGCCACAATCCTGAAAATTGGGGATCACCACCACGCTGGCCTCATCAATTTGAGATTTAAGTTTGAGCCTTCATTTTCCACCCGATTTGGGCAACGCGAATGCGACGTAGGCATCACCATACTCGCTTTGTTTACCAAGCTTGTTGCCGGTAGAAGTAATAACGACAAACTGGCGGCCATTAACCTCGTATGTCGCCGGCGGCGCAATCCCGGCCCACGGCAGTTTGCCAGCCCACAGTTCCGCGCCGGTATTTTTGTCGAATGCGCGAATTTTATAGTCGCGGGTTCCAGAGCAAAACAACAGTCCACCGGCGGTGACAATCGCCCCGCCGTAATTTTCCGTTCCGGTTTTTGGGACACCTTGCGCAGTGAGTTCGGGATATTCACCCAGAGGCACCTTCCAGACGAGCTTGCCGGTATTAAGATCAATACAATTTAACGTGCCCCACGGCGGCTTGTTTGCGGGGTAACCTTCATTGTCCAGAAATTTCGGATAACCGGTGAAGCTATATTGGGGACGTTCAGCATTTGTTGGCGAAAGCGATGATGGGCGGTCACGCAGCATGAGATAATCGAGCAGCGCCACAAGGTTGGATTCACTCAAGCTGGCATTGGAAAAAGCCGGCATGCCATTTTTCCCCGTTCGCACCTGTTTTATGACATCATCATCAGAGAGCCGATGACGCAATCCGCGCAACGGTGGTGCCACTCCGATGCCGAGCTTGTCCGATCCATGGCATTGCATACATGCGGCTTCAAACACCATCCGGCCATGAGTCTTCGGGGCTGAAGGATCGTCCGGCGGTTCATCGTCACGAAAGATAGATATAAGCCAACCGACGTGATTGGCACTGACATAAAGTCGTCCGGTTTCAGCGTCAACACATGCGCCGGACCATTCCGCGCCGCCATCCATCCCAAAATACAAATTGGGATGGCCGAGACTGGCCGGCCGGAAAAATCCGGTGGTGACACTCTTGAAGCGGTTCGCGGCAAATTCCGCAGCTTCCGGTGTCCGGTCAGTCAGGTCGGCGGCGGTGAATTCCATTTTTGAAAATCGCTCCGGCAACTCCGGATCGGGCTGGTAAGGTGCGGTCACTTCGCCGGGCAAATCACTCGTGGGTGCGCGGCGCATGCGAAACGGAAAAATCGGCTTGCCCGTCACCCGATCCAGAAGCAGCGTATCGCCGTTCTTGGTAGTGACTGCGACAACGTCCACCCGTTTGCTATCGCGTGTGATGGTGGCGAGATTCGGCGGCGCGGGGATGTCCCGATCCCAGATATCATGGGGAATTTCCTGAAAATGCCAAAGGCGTTTGCCCGTGCGCGCGTCCAGGGCGATCAGGCAATTGTCAAAGAGATTGTCGCCGTGATGCCAGACGCCGATGAAATTCGGCTTGGCTGAAGCGGTGGAGATGTAAGCAATGCCGCGCACCTCATCCATCGCCATGCCGGTCCAATCGTTTGCCGCGTAACTTTCCGTGCGATCCCATGTGTCGTAACCAAATTCACCGGGGTGCGGCACGGTATGGAATGTCCAGAGCTGCTTGCCTGACACGACATCGAATCCCCAAACATCCTTCTCAAAACCTGGCACCACTATGACATGTTTAAATATGGCCGGCCCCGCCGTGGCAGCACCATATTCTAGGTCGATGTAGTATTTCTCTTTCGTTCTTCCCGGCAGAAGCGCCCGCCCATCGTGGCCGAATTGAGTGATTAACCGGCCGTTTTTCGGATTCAGGGCATACAAATATTGACCGGAGCAAAACATGACGCGCTCACTTGCAAATATATTGCCGGGCCAATATATCAACCCACGAAACGCGGGACGACCGTCTTCTGGTTTGAAGCGCCACAGCTCCCGTCCATTTTCTGCGTTGACGCCGACGATGAATTTGCCCGGTGTGGGGACAATCATTACGTCGCGCACGATTATGGGGTTACACTGGATGGCATTGCTGCCATCCTTTTAGTGATAAATCCAGGCGACTTGCAGATTGGTCACATTTTGGAGATTAATCTGATCCAGAGCCGAATATCGCATTCCGCCGTTATCTCCGTGAGACCGATGCCACGTCAGGAAGGTCTTGCGTTTGGGGTAGCCGTTTGCGGGAGTCAGTTCATCCGGCTTTGCCGCCGGAATTGTCAAATATAACGGCAACTTTTCCCGTGCCCCGGCATCCTCAACCGCCCAGTATTTTTCATTCGTTGAGATGTCAGGCGGTGACCCGGATATTAAACTGTTAACCTGTGGCGGAGTCACCGGCAAATCCGCACGGCTTCCTGTCAGCCGTTCAACCAGAAAATCCTCAAAGGCATCAAGATCATTCCATTTCGTAGCCACGCTGACCGGCCGTGCCTGCGGGTCAATAACCGTAAAGCCATCGTCGGTGACGCGGAGGTTGAGCTTTTCCATCACGCAGAAATCCTGATGCATGGCGAGATAGACGGCCACGGGATCAAACAGCGTGGTGCTGTGGTGATCGGCCATGTCCTGAGCCAGCGTGGGTTGGTTGACCAGCCAGAGGCGGTAGTTGGCGAGGATGTCGCTGGCGATACGATTGGTTGAATCAAGAATGCGCCGGTATTTTTCGCCGTTCAATGTCACGAGACCGCAGGTGTCGAGTGGCGTGATAGTGATGTCCCACGGCGCGGCAAACACCGACTGCAAGGCCTTGGGATCGCATTTCACGTTCCATTCCGCGCAGGGTTGCCTCTCGCCGCCGTAACCCAGGCGAACGCTGCCGTCCATGCCCACGAACCGGGAGTGTTGCGCGATGCGCGGCTCGCGTTTCAGCGCCTCGGCGATGTTTGGCGAGGGGCCGATGCAGATCAATGTGACGGGTTGCGGCGAGTTCATGATGGTGTCAATGATGGCTTGCACACCGTCGGCTTGGACTTTGCCCGGATAGGACTTGAGATCGTAGTCCTTGATCCACGCGGCCTGGCGACCGGCGCTGCGCGGTGCGATGTCGAGGCCAACACCCACTGGCACGTCGCTTCGTCCGGCGCGGTCGAGAAACTTCGCGAGCAGTCGCGCCCGGTATTGCGCCTCGCCGTAATCGCCCACCACGAGTTTCAGGTCCAGCTCCGGCGATTTGAGCAGAAGGGCCAGCGCCCAGGTGTCGTCGATGTCGTCGCCGATGTCCGTGTCGAGGATGACGGGGACGGGTGCGGGTTTTACAAGTTGTCCGTTCACGTCACTGGCGGACAGGGATGTCAGCGTGAAACCCAGCCAGAACAGGCCAAGGCAGGTGCCGATCCGGCGAAGTGACCAAAGTGTAACAGCGGGTCGCGTGTTAAAATTTTGTTGCTGGATTAGCAACGCCGTGGCGTGGTGTCGCAGATTGTTGGTGGAGTTGAGCGTAAAGCGCGAAATTAGTGAATTATTTTTCCACATATGCTATCGGATTGTCCATATTCCCCTGCATATATTCAACCACGATACTGATGATTCTCTTAACGTCCTCATTGCAGTTTTTGAATGACATTTTATCAATCACAGCGGAACTAACATACCTCTTATGAAAACAGGTTTCTTGCCATGTAGTCCTAGTAGGGCTACATTCCAAGGAGAATGGCAACGCCGCCTTGGTCGCGCTGAAATTGTCCCGGTGCAAAGTCTTTTGGTGTGTCCGCATCAAAGCGAGACAGCCCAAAAGTCTTTGCGCTGAAGTGCTGAAAGGTCATCGCAACTTTATAGTGGTGGCTTCAAGTTCTCTTAAATGGAACCAAATGGAAAAACGCCAATAAAAATGATGGCTTGCCACATTTTTTTTGAAACTATTTTGAAGTTGCAGTGTATAATCATTCAGTGCGGTTTGTTCGCCTCCAATTCCAACTGCGTGTGCAGTAGTCAAAGCGCGCTCACTGTCTGTAGCCAGTGAAGCAATAGACATTTTTGGGTCAGGCCAATTTCTGTTTGAAACATCAATAAAACCTGCTATTTTATTGGTAATGAATCAGTTCTATGTCCGAATCCGCGGAGCTGCGGCTCAATAAAAAGCTGCCTGCGTATCTCAGGCTTTGAGTATTGACCAAAAACCTCTTTGAACCCTTCCTTAAACATTCGATTCGACTTATGAAATCCCGATGTCAAATGACGGCCTTGGCGGTCTTGCTCGGCGGCCTGACTGCCGCCGCCCAGACGACAATATTCGACCAGAATTTTGACGGTGGATATACTGGCACGTTTGGTGCCGGCGCGTATTCGGGAGGCAGCCCCACCGGCAGCGGCAATGCTGTTATAGCGAGTGGCGGAAATCCAAACGGAGCCTGGCAGGAGACCATGACAGCAACAACCTGGAGTGACTATTACACCGGGCAATTGCAGTTGATGACGGTTTCCGGGAACACGGATCCAAACCCGTCGGACTACGTTTTGTCCTTCGATGCCAAAGGCAGCCAGGCGGCCAACATCCAATTTTTCATACAAACCTGGCCGAACAATTATTATGGCGGCTCCGGGCCGGTCATAAACGCGACAGTCAACGACCAGTTGACCGCAGCCAACACATGGCAGACGTTCAGCGTGAACTTGGGCAGCATCACGGGAGCCAGTCCAATCGGCGCAACATGGCAGTTGGCCTTTCAGATCAATTCCTGGCAGTGGGGTGGCCCCGGCTTCACCGACACCCTGACAATCGACAATGTCAAGTTGGTGAATATTGGTAATCCTATTGGCCTCACCTCGTCGTTCAACCCTTCCGCTTACGGTGCCAGTGTCACTTTTACCGCCACTGTGTTGACCAATGGAATCGTCGCCGGCAACGCCACAGGCCAAGTGGTTTTTTCTTCCGCCAGCGGTCCGTTCAGCACCAACGCGGTGAGCGGAGGCAGCGCCACCAGTTTTCCAACTACCAATCTGCCGACGGGCACGGACTTGATCACCGCCACCTATTCCGGCGGTAACTATCCGGGCAGCGCCAATACGCTGAACCAAATCGTCGCGGTCGCCCCGGGCATTGCGCAAGCCAATCTCCCGATTTACACCGACAATCTGGTGAATGGTTTTCAAAATTGGAGTTGGGCGGCGGTGAATTTGCAAAACAGTTCGCCGGCTCATTCAGGCGTTTATTCCATCAGCGTCACCGATGGCGGCAACTACCAGGCGCTTGTTTTTGAGCATTCGGATTTTAATACCAGCCTCTACACCAATCTCACTTTTTGGGTCAATGGCGGCAGCGCCGGCGGCCAGAAATTTACGGTGTCCGGCTCGTTGGATGGCACGAATCAAACGGCTTATTCCTTGGGACCTTTCCCGACAAATGCGTGGAAGCAAATAACAATCCCGCTGTCCGCATTGGGCGTGGCCAACAAACCAAATTGCACCGGCTTTTTGATTCAGGGCAACGTCGGTGGCGCGGTTCAACCCGCTTGTTACGTGGACGACGTTCAACTCGTGGCCGCGCCTGTGCCGGCACTGGTTCATTTGGGTGTGAACGCCGGGCAGTCGTTGCAGACCGTGGATGCGCGGCAGTTTGGACTCAATACCGCAACCTGGGACGGCAGTCTGGGCAGTTCAACAACCTTGCCGTTGCTTGAGCAAATCGGTTGTTTGACTTTGCGCTGGCCGGGCGGTTCGACTTCTGATGCGTATGATTGGGCCAGTGACCCGCCCGGGAATTCTGCTTTCAGAAATATCGCCACCAATCTGGGCGCCCAGGTTTTCACCACCGTCAACTACGGCACAGGCACTGCCGGTGAAGCGGCCGCCTGGGTGCTCTCGGCCAATAAAACCAACAATTGCGGTTTCAAATATTGGGAAATCGGCAATGAATGCTATGGCACGTGGGAAACCGATTCCAATACGGTTCCTCATGATCCTTACACTTACGCCACCAACGCGGCGGCTTACATTCAACAGATGAAGGCCGCTTATCCGAACGTGCCCATCAAAGTAGGCATCGTCGTCGCGCCGGGAGAAGAAAGTTTTTCCAACAACGCGACACATTTTGCCATCAACCCGCGCACTGGCGCCACGCACTACGGGTGGACACCCATCGTGTTATCCAAATTGAAAAGTCTCGGAGTCATGCCCGATTTTCTCATCTATCATTTTTACTGGCAATGGACCGCCTCCGGCTGGAGTTCTTACTCTGACTCTCCGGAGAGCGACCTGCTTCTGTTGCAGGTCGCCGGCAATCCGTGTCCCTCGGCCTGGACCGACTGGGCCAGCGCCGCCGCCAATCTGCGCCAGCAAATCACCGATTACATCGGGCCCACCGGCACAAATATTGAGTTGTGCGTGACGGAAAATAACAGCGACGCCGGCGCCATGGGTAGGCAATCCACCAGTCTGGTCAACGCGCTTTACCTCGCCGACAGCACCAGCCAGCTCATGAAAACCGAATTCAGGTCTTATATCTTTTGGGATTTGCACAACGGAGCGCAGACCGACGGCGATTTCGACCCGACGATTTACGGGTGGCGGGCGAATGGTGATTACGGGATCTTGAGCGGGTCAAACACTCCGTATCCCACCTTTTACGCTGAAAAATTGCTTCAACATTTTGCACGGCCCGGGGATTCCGTCCTCAATGGCACCAGCGATTCTCTTTTGCTTTCCGCCTATGCCGTTCATCGCACCAACGGCGCTATCACGCTGCTCGTCATCAACAAAGACATGACCACGAACCTGAACGCGCAAATCGCGCTGACTAATTTCGCGCCGTGGAAAGCCGCAACGATTCAATCCTACGGCATCTCGCAGGATCAGGCGGCGGAAAACAATGCCAGTGCTTCACTGCAAGACATCGCGACGACGAATTTTCCGACTGCCGGCACGAATTTTACCTATTCGTTTTCACCATTGTCGCTGACGCTCTTCACGTTTGAACCGGAACCTTCGTTGCTTTCCGCGTTGGGCGTCGAGGCCGGACAAGTGAAGCTTCTCCTTCAAGGCCAGCCCGGTACGCCTTATGTCATTCAAAGATCACCGGATTTGATAACGTGGATTCCCGTCTCCACCAACACGCTCGTCGGAAGCACTTTGAACATTAACATTCCGGTTTCGACGGATTCCCCGCAACAGTTTTACCGCGCTGCTTGGCAGCCTTGAAAGTTTTGGGCAGGAAATCAATTTTCACCCGAAGTTGCGACGCCTTTATTGCTCAAGACTGTTGGCGTGCGCCGTCGTTTCATTTTTTCAGCAAGAGTTAGTAAAGGCCCGGTCATGAAGGTCGTGCCCAACGCCATCAATACCATCATCGTGAAGATGCGCGGCGGCAGGATGCCGAGATCGTAACCGATGTTCAGCGCGATGAGTTCCACGAGACCGCGCGTGTTCATCAACGCGCCCAACGAAAACGAATCGTTCCAACTCATTCCAGTGAACCGCGCGGCGAGCGTGGTGCCGCCGAGTTTTCCCGCAACTGCGACGGCGATGACGCCCGCGCAAACGAGCCAGCTCGTGGCGTCGTTCAACAAGCCGACTTGCGTTCGCAATCCGCTGAACGCGAAGAAAAGCGGCAGCAGAAAGACCGAACTGAAATTTTCCAACCGCACGGTCAGGAATTCGCGGAATTCTTTTTTTTGCGGCATGACCACTCCCGCGAGAAAAGCGCCGAAGAGCGCGTGGATGCCAATGACTTGTGTCGCGAGCGCCGATGCCGTCATGAAGATGAGCGCGGCGGCGATCATGCCGTTTGTCAGTGTTCCGTTCGCGCCGAGCCAGCGCGACAATTGCGGGCGCACGATGAACAGCATCATCGCAACGAAAAGCGCGACGAGGCCGAGATTTAAAAATGTCGAGGCAAGCCCCGTCGCGCGCGCGATGGCGACGACGAACGCGAGAATCGCCCAGGCGGTCGCGTCGCCCGCCGCCGCGCAAGTGATCGCCATGGTTCCGAGCGGAGTTTTCGCCATGCCGCGGTCTTTCAAGATGCGCACCAGCACCGGAAACGCCGTGATGCTCATCGCGATGCCCATGAACAGCGCGAACGCGGTGAACGATGAGCCGAGCGCGCCAAACGCCGGATAAAGTAAAAACGCAGAACCGACTCCGAGCGCGAACGGCACGACGATGCCCGCATTGCTGACGATCAAAGCGGCGCGCGCTTTTTCCCGCACGTGCGTCAAATCCAGTTCCAGTCCGACGACGAACATGAACACGCACACGCCAATCTGGCTGAATAATTGCAAATTACCCAGCGATGATTTTTGAAAAAGAAAATTAGACGCATCCGGCCAGAGCCAGCCGAACAACGAAGGGCCAAGAATGATGCCCGCCGTGATTTCGCCGATGACCGACGGCTGGCCGAATCGTTTGAACAACGAGCCGACCGTGCGCGTCGCCAGAATGATAACGATGAACTGGAGTAATAATTTTGCCAGCGGGTCTTTCAGATTTTCGAAAATCGCATCCATGGATTGAAAAAGATTTCTCCGCCACTTAACCCGAAGCTAATTATTCCCGCAACTCCAATCATCCGCGGCTGGGATTGTTTTTCTCGCGATGGCTCGTTACTCTGCGCGCCACCAAAAATGAACGGGCAACATAAAATCCAAACCGTCGCCATCCTCGGCGGCGGACCGGCAGCCAGCACGCTCGCCACTTTACTCGCGCGTGATGGCGTGCGCGTCGCTATTTTGCATCGTCCGCGTGCCGCCGCGCTGCTCGTCGGCGAATCGCTCGTGCCCGCCATCGTCCTGATCTTGCGGAGGCTCGGCGTGGAAGACGAAGTCCGCAGCTACGGCAAATACAAACCCGGCGCGATCTTCAACATGAACGAGTGGGGCGACTTCCCATTCACGTTCCGCGATTTTTGCGGGAAGCTGCCGGATTACGCCTACAACGTCCCGCGCATCAAATTTGAAGCGACGCTCATGGACTGTGCGAAACGCGCCGGCGCAAAAATTTTCGAGACCGAGGCGAAAGTGGAGCGCGTTCCCGGCGAAGACAAGGTTCGCTTGAGCGCCGAAACGCTCGCGGCGTGCGGCGGTTTTTTCACTGGTGGCAGGTCAGGCTCTGACCAGCCGGATTTGATCGTGGACGCGACCGGACGCGCGCGGGTGCTGCCCAAGCTGCTGGACATTTCCAGCCGCGAAGGCGGACGCAAAGACACCGCGCTCTTCGCTCATCTGGACAAGGCGGAACTTTACAAAAGCGGCTACGTCCATTCCTCGCGGCTCGACCACGGCTGGAGCTGGCGTATTCCGCTGCCGGACCGCGTCTCGCTCGGCATCGTGATTCTGTCGGAACACGCCGCGAAGGCGGGCGCGACGCCGGAGGAGCGTTACGATAATCTGCTAAAACAGGATTCTTATTTGCGCACCGTGACCGTTGGCTCAAAACGCCTGACGCCCGTGATGGAATATACCAATTATCAACTCGTCTCCTCGCGGCTTGTCGGCGACGGCTGGGCGCTCGTCGGCGACACGGCGGGTTTCATCGACCCGGTTTTTTCCAGCGGCCTGCTCATCGGCCTCACGAGCGCGACGGAACTGGCCGACGCCATCCGCGACGGCGGCGCGGCGGCGTTCCAAAAATACGAACGCGGCGTCATTCATCATCTCAAGACGTGGCACGAGATCGTGAATTATTATTACGACGGGCGGATGTTCACGTCGTTCCGTGTCGGCGAGATGATGCGCAAAAATCTGCTGATCCGGCTGTGCTATCCGCACATCAACAAACACATGGGCCGCATCTTCACCGGCGCGGCGGGCAAGGCCGCCTACAGCATGGCCATGATGCGTTTCCTGATGAAATACAGCCTCAACGGCGAAGACCCGAAGAAGATGGCGATTCGCTGAAAATTTTTAAATCACGCCAACTTCCCTTTTCAAAAACACACTGGTGCGATGGAATTCAAGAAATTCTCTTTGCGGTTCTGCAAAGCCACCAACATTCACAACGTGATCTGTAATGATCCCCATTTTGTTCAATGATTCTACGTGCGCTACTGGAGAAACAAGCAACTCGCCGCTATTTTCAAAGGAAATAAAGCCACGGTCGAAAAGATGATCAATAGTCGGTGTGAGCAACAAGCCATTACCCTCAAACAACCGCTCGCGGTTGTCCGATTCCCGCCATGGTTTGATATGGCTCGCGATTAAATGTTCAGGACGGTCAACACGTGTAACACGACAAAACCGTTCGATGTGTGCGACTCGTTGACGAAACAATCCTTGTCCGCGTCGGGCTTTGATGAGTGCTTGTTTTTCCGTTTCGCGCAAACGGCTGTCTTCAGAAATCTGTTCACATTCGCGCTCTTCCCATTCCACGATGCCGCGCAGTTCCGGCAACGGTGTTTCCGCTGTTTCGGAAATTTGGATGCCTTGAATAATTCCCAAAAGCTCTGGCGACGCGAGTTGCGCAATGACGAGTGCCATTGGTCGTGGAATTTGCGCAAGATAAACACCTTGGTTGCCGTAACCATTTTGTCGGATAGGCGAATAACGTTCTGGCATCGTTGGCGCGATGGCCTGCATGTGTTGTGTCGGCAGAATCGGCTCGGTGAATTTTTGAAAATCAATGTCCACTCGCCAGCCGACTTCGTTCCATGCCTGACCGATATGTCCGAATTCATCCGGTCGCGGCGAGGTGTAGCAATGCGTGCGCGCCATTCCGAAACCTTGAATCGCTCCATCGGCGAAAGAATAAACAATGTCGTCCGGCGCGACTTCGCGCATGGTTTCGTAGAATGGATTTATCTGATCGTTTCGCTTGCGCTTTGGGGACCAAATGTATTTTCCGAAAAATTCCTGTCGGAAAGTCTGTTTATGGTTGACCCACCAGAAGTTCATTGCGCTTTCTTCCGATTTGCCATGGCGTGAGTTTGCGCCGGAAATTTATCATCGTCAATCCGCATTCGAAGCATCGGTCAGGCTTCGCGCTTTTGGCTTTTCAAAATTTTCGCCAACAGGCCCAGCGCGCGGTCGGCCTGCGCTACATAGGGATTCGATTTATCCCAGACGTAACCGGCCAGCACGGAACAGATCTGGCGCATGATATCGGGGTTGCGGTTCGCGGCGAAAAAAATCTGCGGCAGCTTGTCGTCATACCACGCGGCGACGTAGGAACGGAACGTGTTTATGCCCTGCATCACGTGGTCGGCGTATTCGGTCTGCCAATCCACCGGCTCGCCGCGCAAGTGCCGCGTCAGCACCTTGGCCGCGCGATTGGCCGACGCGAACGCCAGCGACACGCCGGAACTGAAGATCGGGTCGAGAAATTCCGTGGCGTTGCCGACGAGCGCGAACCGTTCGCCGAAAAGTTTTTTCACCGAGCAGGCATAACCGCTGATGCGTTGCGGCGGAAAAACGAACTGCATTTTTGCGAGGCGCTTCGCGGCGTTCGGGTCGCTCATCAGGATCGCGCGCAGTTGCGCTTCGGGTTCGCCGGGAAATTTCGAGAAAAATTCCGGCGACGCCACCGCGCCGACGCTGGTCTTGCCGTTGGAGAACGGGATGATCCAGATCCACGCGCCGTCGGGATGGATGCAGACCCAGATTTTTCCCTCCTCGCGTTCGGGCGGCCGCAGATCGCCGGTGACGTGCGTGAACAGCGCCTCGCGGTTCGGAAAGTTCGACGGCTCCTCGAGATTCAGCAAGCGCGGCAGCACGCGTCCGTAGCCGCTGCAATCGAGGATGAATTTTGATTTCACTTCGAGTTTGCCGCCGTCGGGCTTTTCAATCGTCGTCGAAGCGTGCGACGGATCGAAGTTCACCGCCGTGACGCCGTGTTTGTATAAAATTTCCACGCCACGCGCCGCCACGGCGTCGGCCAGCGCCTTGTCGAAATCTCCGCGCGGCACTTGATAAGTGTATTTGAATCCGTCGGTGAACTGGCTGGAGAAATCGAAGTTGCACGTCTCGTGGCCGCGCAAAAATACCGCGCCGTTCTTGCGCATGAAGGATTGCTGCTCTACGGCGTCGAGCAATCCGGCTTCCTGCAACAGATTCATGCTGCTGGGCAACATGCTTTCGCCGATGACGAAGCGCGGAAAACTTTGCTTCTCCACGACGAGCAGGCGAAAGCCTTGTTGTTGCAACAAAGCGGCGGCGCTCGAACCCGCCGGGCCGGCGCCGATGATCAAAACGTCCGTCTCAATCTGATTCATGATTGTTATCGAGTCCGAAAATCTTTTGTGCGTCTTCGGATTGCAGCAACGTCGTCACGCGTTGGATATCTTCGACAAGCGGCCGGTCATTTTCAAGTTTCGGCGAGACGCCGCGCACAAGGTCGTAAAGTTTTTTATAGTCGCCGCCCATCACATTTTTGCCGCGCAAATCCGCCGCTTGAATGATGGCGAGCGTTTCGATGGAGATGATTTTCCACGCGAGCGGCAGCGCGGTGCGCGTCATCTTCGCCGCGATGCAGCCCATGCTGACGACGTCTTGATTGTTCGCGTTCGTCGAAATGGTCTGAATAGATGCGGCAGTTCCAAGTAAACGCAATTCGGCGGCGAGGGAAGTGGCGAGCAGTTGCGCGCCGCTGAAACCGGAATTCAATCCGGGCGCGCCGCCCGCGAGCATCGGCGGCAGGCCGCGACTGTAACGCCAGTTGACGAGCCGCTCGATCTGACGCTCGGCGAGCAGCGCGATTTTGATGAGGCCGATGCGCAAGTAGTCGCTGACCATCGCGATCTGCTGGCCGTAAAAATTTCCGCCGTGGATGACCATTTCGGTGTCGGGAAAAATCAGCGGGTTGTCGGTGCTGGCGTTGAGTTCGCGTGTGACGACTTCCGCGACGTGCCAGTGCGCCTCCTGAAACGCGCCGAGAATCTGTGGCGCGCAGCGCAACGAATACGGATCCTGAATCTCCGCGCCCGGATCAACGGCCTTGGCTGCCGTGCCCCATTGATGGTCGTCAATGCGCTTCGCAAAATCAGGATGCGTGCGGAGCGAATCGCTGATGCGTTTGGCGGAAAGTGACTGGCCGCGAAAGCCGCGTGCCATGTGAATCTGCTGGCAGAGAACTTCCGGTTCGCCGCCGAGCGCTTGAAACAGACAGGCCGTGAGCAGTTCCGTCCAGCGCAGAATTTTTTCCGCTTCGTGCGCGGCGAGCGCGGCGAGGCCGGTCATCACCGAAGTGCCGTTGACGAGCGCGAGACCTTCTTTGCATTGAAGAACGGCGGGTTTGAGTCCAACTTTTTTCAAGGCTTCATTTGCGGAAATTCTTTTTCCATTCAGTTTTGCGTGACCGAAGCCGACGAGCAGTCCGGCCATGTGCGCGAGCGGAACAAGATCGCCGCTTGCGCCGACGGAACCTTCGCCGGGAATTTCCGGCAGGACATTTTTGTTCAGCGCGGCGATGAGCAGTTCGAGCAATTCCTCGCGGATGCCGGAAAATCCGCGCGCGAGCGTATTGGCGCGCGCGAGCATGATGGCGCGGGTTTCATTTTCCGAAAACAGCGCGCCTTGGCCGACCGTGAGATGATGGAGCAGATTGATTTGATGCTGCTTCTGGTCTCCGTTCGAAACTCGAAATCCGCTCAACGGGCCGAAGCCGGTGTTGATGCCGTAGATGGCGCGCGGTTGCGCGGCAAGTTTTTCGACGAGCTTGCGACTGCGGCGAATCAGCGGGCGCGCTTTGGTCGCTAGCTTGCAAGGTGTTTGCAACGAAGCAATCTGCCACACTTCGGGAATGGAAAGTTTGTGTCCGTCGAGCGCAATCATCTGAATAAAAAATGGAGCGGCATTTTACATTAAATGCTTGAACAAGCAAGCGCGGGCGTGTTTGCTTTCGCGCGCGTCAAAAAATTTCAAGCGTGGCTGAAAAATCCATCATCATCATCGGAGCGGGACTCGCCGGGCTGTCCACCGGTTGCTATGCAAGGATGAACGGCTACAAGGCCCGGATTTTCGAGCATCACCATGATCCGGGCGGCGTGGCGAAGGCGTGGAAGCACGGCGACTATCTTATCGATGGCGGCATTCATTATCTGATGGGACATCGTCCCGGCCAATCGTGTCACGAGCTGTATCGCGAACTCGGAATTTTTCAGAACCGCCGTTTTCCCGACATGGCGGAATACGTCCACTTCATCGACGAAGAAACCGGCAATCGCGTCAGCTTCACGAGCGATCTGGAAAAATTGTCGCGCGACCTGAAAAAAATCGCGCCGGAAGATTCCAAACTGATCGATGAATTCATCGCCGGCATCCGCGCGTTGCAAAAGACGGACATGCTCGCGCTCATGAAAACGCCGATGGAGTTAATGGGAATTTTCGGATCGCTGAAACAGGTTTGGCTGTTGCGTCGTTCGTTGCGCTACTTCAGCGGAGTTTACAACAAGCCCATCTTGGAATTCGCGGAAACCGCACGCAACAAAAGTCTGCGACGGATGCTCGCGCATCTTTTTTTGCCGGAGATGCCGGCGTGGTTCATGTTGTTTTTGCTGGGACTGCTCGCGAATCGACAGATGGGTTTGCTCGCGGGCGGTTGCTCGGATTTCACCGCGAGCATTTTGGAGCGCTATAAAAATCTTGGTGGCGAGATTTTTTATGATTCGACGATCAAGGAAATCATCGTCGAGAACGGCCGCGCCGTCGGCGTGCGTCTGGAAAACGGGACTGAACATCGCGCCGACGCGATCGTTTCGGCATGCGACGGTTACAGCACGATTTTCAAAATGCTCGGCGGCCGTTACATCGGCGGAAAGATAAAAGATTGTTACGACAATTGGAAAACATTGCGTCCGTTGATGACGATCAGCTTCGGCGTGAACCGCGGATTTCCAAATGAAGCCGCGCATAATTTTCTTTTGTTCAAGGATGAAATGAAGGTCGGCAACGTGACGATTGACGGTTTCCCGCTGCGTTTTTTCAATTACAGCGGCAAATTTTCGCCGCCGGGAAAAACCGTCGTGCAGGTTTTGTTGATCACGGATTGGAAATTCTGGAACGATCTGCGGCAGGAACCCGCGCGTTACGACGCGGAAAAAAAGCGTGTGACCGCCGAGACGCTCGCGCGGCTCGAACCGCATTATCCGGGCATCACGTCGCAGGTGGAAGTGACGGATATCGCGACGCCGTACACGACGTGGCGTTACACGCTCAATCACGAAGGCGCGTTCATGGGCTGGTCGCCGACGTCAAAGGCGCTGCGTTCGCCGCTGCCGAAAACGCTGCCGGGCCTGGAAAATTTTTACATGGCCGGCCAGTGGGTGATGCCGGGCGGCGGCGTGCCGCCATGTTTGTATTCAGGCCGTCACGTCATCCAGATTTTGTGCAAGCACGACCGGAAAAAGTTTTCCGCCAGTTTTGCTTGAACGGCTCTCCAAAAAAATTCGGCGCATCCAGCCGAAGCCAGATGCGCCGGTGAAAAATTTCGCAGAAATTATTTTTCCTTCAAGATGCTGATCGCATCCGCCGCATCTTTTTGCACGGCCAAATCGGGGAAATCCATCAAAGGCTTGATTGTCGGAATCAGGCTTTTATCGCCTTGAACGGCCAGTGTGCGAATCGCATCGCGCAAGACGTTTTTATCCGGGTCTTTGAGCAGTGGGATGATTTGCGGAATCGTGCTCTTGGCCTTGAGACCGCGCAAGGCTTTCAATCCGTCCTCTTTTTCATTTCTGTCGCCGGTCAACAGCGTCGCGATATTTTTCAAGTCAGTATCGCTCACGTCGGCGTTGACCGTCCCCAAAACGCGCGCGGCTTTTCTTTTGACTGTCGGGCGGGTGTCCGTCAAAAGTTTTTTGATTTCGGGAACGGATTTCGGACTGTTCGGATAACTTTTTTCCAGATCCTGCAACGCGTTGACAACTGTTTTGTCCTTGGGCGAACTCAAATCAGCGATCAACTCGTCCTCTGTTTTCGGCGGGCGCGCGGAAGCCGGCAAAACCGCTGCCAACATTGTGAAGCCTAATACTGCAGCAAAAAATAATTTGCATACGTTTTTCATAATCATCCTTTCGATTGTTTTGTTGTTTTGAACGGCAATGACTTGATTTGCCGCGAAACTAGCGGAGCGCATTTATTGTGTCAATACGGTCTTCGCAATCCGGGCTTGCCGCGAAAATTCCGCGGGTTCAAGATGGTCGCGCCATCACGATGCAAAATTTCGAACTGATTTCCTTTGCCAATGCCGATGAACTGGCCCCTTCCGTCGCGGCCGGCTGGCTGGACGAAATCGAAACGGCAAATCGTGCGGGCAAGCCGCATTGTGTCGCGCTTTCCGGCGGACGCATCGCGCAGAAATTTTTTAGTTCGGTTGTCGAGCAAGCCAAGGCGCGCCGGATTCTGTTCAGTCGCGTCCACTTTTTCTGGGCGGACGAACGGTGCGTTCCGCCGGCCGATTCCGAAAGTAATTTCAAAATGGCGAACGAGCTTTTGTTCAGACCGCTGAAAATTCCAGAAAGCCAAATCCACCGCGTTCGCGGCGAGGATTCGCCGGAAGTTGCCGCGCAAAAAGCGGCAACAGAAATTTGCAAACTAGCGCCTCTGAACAAAAATGGGCAACCGATCCTGGATTTGATTTTTCTCGGCATGGGCGAGGACGGTCATGTCGCGTCGCTTTTTCCGGACAAAGCCGAAGGAACAGTTTTAAAATCCATTTTTTGCGCGGTAAAAAATTCGCCCAAGCCGCCGCCGGATCGCGTCACGTTAAGTTATGCGGCCATCGCTGCGGCGCGGCAGGTTTGGGTTTTGGCGTCCGGTGCGGGCAAGGAGGACGCGTTGCGTCAATCGTTGTCCGTTTCGGGCAAAACCCCGTTGGCGCGGATCATCCAATCGCGTTCAAACACAAGGGTTTTCAGTGAAATAAGCGTGATTGCCCGGGCGAAATAAATTTTGACTTTTTTTGAACAAGGTTGAACTATACTTGGTCTGAAGCTTTGAACGAATGATTTCGCTGTTCGTTTAGGGTTGGCAGAGAGGTTTTGCTCGCGGCGCGGCTCGAACAGCGACCCCAAGTTGGTCGCGTCGCCCTTCTGAGCGCCTTGGTGAAGGCGTATAAACCTCGTCACCGCGTGGGGCCGGACGCAGTTTGTCCGGCCTCCATTTTTTTTGCCGCTCAAAATTCCGCGTTGATTCAGGGCGAAAAGTGATTAAACTTTCCGACGCATGAAACATCAGCTCGATTTCGAGAAGCCGATCATCGAACTGCAGGGCAAGCTGGACGAACTGCGCGCGCACCCGGAAAAACATTCGCTCGGCGTCAGCTTCGAAGAGGAAATCCAACTCATCGAAAAAAAACTGGACGAAACCCGGCGGCATATTTTCTCGAACCTCAACGCCTGGCAGCGCGTGCAACTCGCGCGTCATCCCAAGCGGCCTTACACGCTGGATTACATTAACAGTGCGTTCACGGATTTTCAGGAATTGCACGGCGACCGCCTCTTCGCTGAAGACCGCGCGATGGTCGGCGGTTTTGCAAAGCTCGGCGAGCATCGCGTCGTCGTCATCGGCACGCAGAAAGGCCGCGACACGAAGGAAAATATTTTGCGCAACTTCGGTTGCGCGCAGCCGGAAGGTTATCGCAAGGCGCTGCGATTGATGCGGCTCGCGAACAAATTCGGCCTGCCCATCATCACGCTCATTGACACCGCCGGGGCGTTTCCCGGCATCGGCGCGGAAGAACGCCACATCGCCGAGGCCATCGCCGTCAATCTTCGCGAGATGACCTTGTTTGAAGTCCCCATCATCGCCACCGTCATCGGCGAAGGAGGTTCGGGCGGCGCGCTGGGCATCGGCGTCGCGGACCGCGTTTTGATTTTGGAGAACGCCTATTACTCGGTCATCAGCCCGGAAGGTTGCGCGGCGATTTTGTGGAAGGATCGCGCCAACGCCGCCAAAGCCGCCGCCGCGTTGAAGATCACCGCCAAGGATTTGCTCCACTACAAACTGGTGGACGAAATCATCAAGGAACCGCTCGGCGGCGCGCACACCGATGCGGATGCAACTTCCGAAAATCTGAAAAAGCACTTGCTGAAGAATCTTGAAGAGATTCTTGCGCTGCCGGTCGCCGAGCGTTTGAAAAGGCGCTACGAAAAATTCCGGTCGCACGGGCATTTTCTCGAAAAAGTCGAACCCGCCGCGAACGGCGTCGTTCCCCAGGCGTCAGCCGCGTAAAACACAGTGCTCTATCCGCTCACTTTCCATCCGATTTTCAAGGAACGCGTCTGGGGCGGGCGCGAAATTGAAAAACTTTACGGCAAAAAACTTCCGCCAGGCAAACGCATCGGCGAATCATGGGAAATTTCCGACCGTCCAAACGACGAAAGCGTCGTCGCCAATGGAAAATTCGCCGGGAAAAATTTGCATTGGCTGATGGAAAACCATGCGGCTGAAATTCTTGGAGGCGCAAAACCGGCAACAGGAAATCGCTTTCCGCTGCTTTGCAAGATCCTCGACGCGCGGGACAAACTTTCGTTGCAAGTCCATCCGCCTGCGAATAGAGCCGCAGAACTCAAGGGTGAGTCGAAAACGGAAATGTGGTTCATCGCCGACGCCGCGCCCGGCACGGAATTGTATGTTGGTTTGAAACGCGACGTGACGCGCGCGGAATTTGAGAAAAAAATTTCCGACGGCAGCGTCGCCGACTGTTTTCATCGCGTTCCAGTTCGCGCGGGCGACACGATGTTTCTGCCGAGCGGGCGCGTCCACGCCATCGGCGCGGGACTTGTGATTTTTGAAATCCAGCAAAATTCGGACACGACGTATCGTGTGTTCGACTGGAATCGCGTCGGACTCGACGGCAAGCCGCGCGAACTGCACGTCGCGCAATCGCTCGCGAGCATTGATTTCAACGACTTTGAGCCGAAGCTGGTCTCGGAAAAATATTCCAGCGAAGGCAAAATCAAAACGCGCTCGCTTGTCCACGATCCGCTTTTCAACGTCGAGAATTTGGAAATAAAATCCGGCGCGGTCGCGAAATTAAAGGAACAAAAATTGCAAATCGTCGCGGCAGTGAACGGGCAAATTGAAATCAAAAATGATTCAACAATTGTAAATTTGTCTGCCGGACAATTTTGTCTGATTCCAGCAAGTCTGGAGCGGACGGAAATTCTGGCGAAGTCGGACGCGGTTCTTCTTCGGGTCGAGGTAAATTAATTCAACGACAGATCATCCGGCATCTGCGAGAGCAGTTTGTTTTTCCAGCCGCCCTTGGATTTCAAAATTTTCTGCCAGAGCTGTTCGGGCGGAGTTTCAAAAACGAGTTCGAGTGAAGCGGGAAACGCCAGCCACGCTTTGCGTTTCATTTCGTTTTCGAGCTGGCCGGGCGACCAGCCGGCGTAGCCCGCGAACATCTTGATTTTTTTATGCGACGAGAACGATTCGCCGACTTCGAGCAGATCGTCGAGCGAATGGCCGAGGTCCAGATTCGGAAGGACGCTCGCGTCGGGAATGAAATTGTCCGCGTGCAAAAAACTCAACGCGGTCGGCTGCACCGGCCCGCCCAGAAACAATGGCGAGTCCTTGAGCGTCTCGGGCAAATCGGCGACGATGACGTCGCCGACCTTGTTGCCGGCGGAGCGGTTGAGGATCAAACCGAACGCGCCCTCGGCGTTGTGCTCGCAGATCAACAAGACCGTGTGATGGAAAAACGAACCATGCAAATCGCCCCCGTCCAGCAGCAATTTACCTTTGAGGAATTTTTTCGTCTCGCTCATCGTCATGGACAATTTGCACCAACTTTGCGTGTCTGGCAAAAAAGAAAAACGCGGAGAAAACTCCGCGTTTTGCGTTTCAGATTTTACCGATGACTAAAGCGATTTGACTTTTTTGACAATCGCCGCCGCGTCAATGCCGAAGTGCGCGAGCAGCTCCTCTGCCTTGCCGGAGCGCGGCAAGCCGTTCACGGCGAGCTTGTGGACTTTGATTCCGTCCGCGCTCAATTCGCCGGCGACCGCGTCACCCAATCCGCCCTCGGCATAATGGTCTTCGACTGTGATGACGGTGTTGTGGGTTTTTTGCGCGGCGGCGAGGATTTCCTTTTTGCCGAGAGGCTTGATGCTGTAAGCGTCAATGACCGTGATGTTGATGCCCTCGGCTTTCAATTGGTCTGCGGCTTTCAACGCTTCAAACAGTGTGACGCCCGCTGCGACAACGGTGACTTTGTCGCCTTGACGCAAAATTTTCGCGCCGCCGATCGGAAATTTTTCATCGTTGCCGTAAATGACCGGCGTCTTCGGGCGTGATGTGCGGAGAAAATAAACGCCTTTGCCCAGAGCCATTTCTTCGAGCAATTTTTCCGTGCTCACGGCGTCGCCCGGATACAAAACCGTGCTGCCGACAACCGCGCGCATCATCGCCAGATCTTCCAACGCCATTTGCGTCGGGCCGTCTTCGCCGATGCTCACACCGACGTGTGAGCCGACGAGTTTCAAATTCGATTGCGAAATTCCGGCGACGCGGATCTGGTCATAAGCGCGCGTGAAAAATGCGGCGAACGTGGACGCGAACGGCACCTTGCCGCGCGTGCCGAAGCCGGTGGCGACGCCGACCATGTTTTGTTCCGCGATGAAACATTCAGTGGAGCGTTCCGGGAATTTTTTGAAGAATTTGTCCGCGAAGGTGGAATTTTTCGTGTCGCCGTCCATCGCGACGATACGCAAATCCGTTTCGCCGATGCGCGCGAGCGCGGTGCCGTAGGCTTCGCGCGTTGCGACTTTGTCGCCGGGCGTGTAATTGATGGGCGGATAACTCGCGGGCGCGGAATTTTTTGGTTCGGGCAACGGATTCGGCGCGGGAATCGGAGCGCCGATGCCGGACTTTGCGCTGGGCTGAAGTTCGGCGATCGCTTTCGCAGCTTCCTCTTTGTTCAACGGTTTGCCGTGCCAGCCGTCCTTGTCCTGCAAAAATGAAACGCCCGCGCCCTTGTAAGTTTTGGCGATGATGACGAGAGGCTGGTCGTTCAGCCCGACGCCGCCGAGCACTTCGGCGATTTCCTCGATGTCGTGGCCGTCAATGACTTCCGTGCGCCAGCCGAAAGCTTGAAACCGCTTGGCATAAACGCCGACGTCATGGCCGAACGCCGTGGCCTCGCTCTGGCCGAGACGGTTCGCGTCCACGATGGCGATTAAATTATTCAGTTTGTTGACGCCTGCGAGCGACGCAGCTTCCCAGACCGCGCCTTCGGCGATTTCACCGTCGCCGAGCAGGACGTAAGTGTTGTAATCCAGCTTGTCGAGCCGCGCGGCCAGCGCCACGCCGACGCCGACGCTCAAGCCCTGGCCGAGCGAGCCGGTCGCCACGTCCACAAACGCGCGGCGCGGCGTCGGATGACCTTCGAGGTCGGAATTAAATTTACGCAAATTCACCAGTTCGCTGACGGGAACAAAACCATTTTCAGCCCACGCGGCGTAAAGCAGCGGCGCGGCGTGACCTTTCGATAAAATGAAACGGTCGTTGTTGTAGTAATGGGGATTCTTCGCGTCGTAACGCATCTGGCCGAAAAACAGCGTGGCGACCAGATCCGCCGCCGAGCAACACGAAGTAGGATGCCCGCTGCCCGCCGCAGTCGTCGCGTTGATGGAATGAATCCGCAGTTGGTTTGCGATGCCCTTTAAAAGTTCGATGTCAGTCTCAATCATGGAACGCGCAGTCTACGGAAGAAACGGAGGAAGCCAAGAATGAAATCGCGCGTCACGCGAATGTCACGGCAGTGCGTGACCGGGAATCGAGCACGTCGGCGGAACGCCGACGGCATTGATCGTGTAAATGCCGCCGGAAGGACATCTTGGAAGATTTCCGTTTGCATCAAGCTTGATATACGGCGCGATGTCCTGTTCGGTCGGAACCGCGCCGGCAGGTTTGTTGTATTCCAAAGCCCATTGATTTTTCGCCGCGTCGATCTGGCGGAGATTGTTGATGCACTCGTTGCGCTCGGCGTCGGCGTTCGATTGTTGCGCCGCGGCGCGGACCTGCTGGTTTTCCGCCGACAGTTGTTGCAACTCGTCCTGCTGTTTTTGCGCGGCGGTGAGCGTGGACTGAAATTGCTGCGTCAATTTTTGGTTCTGCGCCTGAAGCTGCGTGACCTGCGCGCGCAGCTTCGGCAAGTCCTGGTTCTCCGCGCGCAATCGCGAAATCTCCGCGACTTGCGATTCGGTGTTGGAAGCTTTGATCTGATCCAACTGCGACTGCAATTGTTCCACCTGCTGTTTGGCCTCGCTCAATGAAGAGATCGCCGCGTCCTTCTGGCGGTTCGCCGAGAAGAGAAAGATTTCGCTGGCGAGGAACAGGACGACCAGCAACCAAAGAACCCAGTTTTTTTGTTTCATGGCTGCCTCTGTTTTCCACCTTTCGCGCTTGGCCGTCAAACACGAAATGAAAATCAATTCGCCAAATATTCACGCGGATCAACAATCTTCCCCGCGATCGCGCTCGCGGCCACGGTCATCGGCGAGGCGAGGAACACTTTCGATTCCTTGTCGCCCATGCGGCCGGGAAAATTCCGGTTCGTCGCGCTGATGCAATTGATGCCCGCCTTGTTGATGCGGCCAAACGTGTCCACCGGTCCACCAAGGCACGCGGCGCAGCCGGCGTTTTCGGTCATCTGCACGCCCGCACCCACGAGGATTTGCCAGACGGTTTCGTTGCCCCAATACGTCGTCTGCAAATCGCGCACGATCTCCGGTGTCGCCGGCACGCCGAACGTGTCAATCGTCACGTGCCGCCCGCGCAAGATGCGAGCGAACTCCACAAAATCGCTCGTCTTGCCGCCGGTGCATGAACCGACGTAGGCGCGATCCAATTTTGTGTCGCCCATGTCCTTCGCTTTTTTGCGCTGGCCGGGATCGGGATGACACGCGACCGTCGGTTCGAGCTTGCTCAAGTCAACGACCATTTCATAAACAAATTTTTCATCGCGATCGCGTTCGACTGGAGTGTAATTGCGTTTCGTTCCGTTCGTTTGCGTGCGCGCGTCAACGTATTCCTGCGTGCGCGAATCGAATTCAAAAACGCCGTTCTTGCCACCAGCTTCAATCGCCATGTTCGCGATGGTCATGCGGTCGTCAATGGAAAGCGATTTCACGCCTTCGCCGTCGAACTGCATCGCGCGATACGTCGCGCCGTCGAAACCGATTTCGCCGATGCAATGCAGGATAACGTCCTTGGCCATCACGCCCGGCTGCAATTTGCCTTCGAGCCGGAAGTGCATCGTCTCGGGAACTTTCAAAAGTAATTTTCCCGTGCCCATCACGAAGCCCGCGTCCGTGTTGCCGATGCCGGTGGCGAACAGGTTGAACGCGCCTGCCATGCAGGTGTGCGAATCAGTGCCGAAAAGAATTTCGCCCGGACGCGTGTGACCTTTTTGCGGCAACGCCGTGTGACACACGCCCGCGTAGCGCGAACCGTATTGCTTGTTCAACATTCCTTTCGACGCGTCGAAATGCCAGTGGCCATTCGGGTCGTCAATCACGTCGTAAAAATACGGGATGTCCTGCTCCTTCACGAAATCGCGGAGGATGTCCACGTTGCGGTTCGACTTCGAGTCGGCGGTGAAAATGTAATGGTCGGGGATGATGACGATCTTGTTTTTGTCCCAGACCTTCGCCGTCTTGCCGAACTCGCGCTTGAACACGCCGATCGTGCCCGGTCCGCAAACGTCATGCGTCATGAGCACGTCGGCGTTGACCCAGATGTTGTCGCCGGCCTGCACGCTGGATTTGCCCGAGGCGCGCGAGAGTAATTTTTCCGTCAAAGTCATAAGTCTGAACAAGGTAACCGACACATGAGCCAACTTCAAACAAAACTAAAAACAAGTGGACATTTGCCGCCATTCCGCTAGAGTTTTCCGACTCATATGAAATGTGACACGACAAACGCAGTTCTGACCTTTGTGCTGGGCTTGCTGGCTGTGGCGGGCGTCATTTTTGCCTTGCAGACGATTTTTCTCACGCGTGAATTCCGTTCGCTCCAAATTCGCGCGGCTCAAGCACAAGCGGGCTTGATGCAAATCCAACAGCTTCAATCTCTGGCAAGCGACGTTGCGGCTTACAATCAAAAAACCCCCAGTCCGGAGCTTGCCCGGATTCTTGAAGCCGCCCGCACCAAACCCGCCACTCACTGACACCATGAATCAAACCGAGACAAATCCCGCGAGTCCTGATTTGAGCGACCAGGTGGCCGCTTTGCAACGCCAGGTTTTCATCTTGCTGGTGATGCTGGTCATTGCCAGTGGCACGCTTTCGGCATATTTGTGTTATCAATCTCATGTCGCAAAGAAAGACATTCAAGCCATCCGCCCGCAAGCCATGCAGATCATGCAAAATTTCAACCAGGTGCAGGCGTCCATAAATCCAAAAAGTATCGAAGTTTTTTTGAACCAGCTGGTCGCGTTCGGCCAGACGCATCCTGATTTTCGTCCGGTTCTCCTGAAATACGGGATCAGCCCGCAAACCGTCGCGCCCAAGAAGTAAAATTTCAAGAAATCTTCACGCCGCAGTTCGGACAAAAATTCGACTGCGGCGGGGTTTTTATCCCGCAGCCCGCGCAGTCCGATTGCGCCGCCTTGTTCTTCCGATGAATCATCAGGTTTCGGATGTAAGGAATCCAGGTGAACGCATAGGAAATGATGAACACCGAGTCGCGCTGGTGGACTGAATACGCAAACAACAACAGTGCGCCGACCAGACTCAGCCACCAGAACGCCTGCGGCACCACGACCTGCCTCTTTTTTTCCGTCGCATACCATTGCACTAGGAAACGCGAAAAGAAGATAAGCGTCCCAGCATAGCCGACGCCTTTCCAAATGCTCCAGTCGATGCCGAAAAACTTTCCATTGTGCCAGATCAAGTTGGTGAGCGAATCCATAACGACCACAGCATAACCCGAAACTCCAGGTGAACTCAACCACCCGCGACGATTTTTACGATCTCCAGTCTGTCGCCCGCATTCAGTTGTCGTTGCGAGAATTCCGACGGCGCGACGGCCTCGCCGTTGTGCTCCACGACGACACTGCGCGGCAAAAGTTCTTGCGCGACCAGAAATTTTTCGATTGAGCACGGCAGCTTCGCCTCGATTGGCTTTCCATTGGCGATGACCTGATTCATGGCAGCAATTTTTCCACGCTTTTTTCCAATGTCATTTGATTTGGCGACTCGTTCAGTTCGACGACGACCGTGTAATCATGGATTTCCTGGCAGCGGACCAGCACGGTTTTATCGCGCAGCTTGATGTTTTTTTCGTCGCCGACGGCGAGCGACACGCCGTTGATGACCGCCTCGCGGTCGTCGCCGATGGTTAGCACGCCGTTGAATTTCAATCCGGCGGGCAGCGGCCGCGCGGCAAGCGACAGCGTTGAAGTTGTCGTCGCAAGCGGCGCGGCGTTCGCGTCGTCAAAAGACTCCGTCGTCCCGTTCTTCACCCAGTTCAAAATGTAGCCGATGCCGCGATCCTGGCAGATGGCGACGAGCGTGTTGATTTTTCCGTGCGTGTAGGGATTTTCAAGGATGCGCTTTTGCATCTCCGGCAATTTTTTTTCTCCCATCAGGTTGTAGGCGGTCAATTCGCAGATCGCCTCGATCGTGTCGGTGTCAATGACGCGGTCGGTCGCGCGATTTTCGTTGATCCACAGGTGTGTGTATTCGTGCGCGGCGGTGGCGGTCATCTCGTCGCGCAGCCGTCCGCTCAACATCACGACCTCGTGCGAACATTCGCCGCTGGAAGTCTTGCGCGTGCTGGCAAAGCCGAACTTGTGCAGGCCGTCGGCACGGCCCTTCTCCGACCAGTAATCCACGTCGAACAGGTTCACCGTCACCTCGGGATACAGCAGTGCGAAACTCTGCCCGTACATTTCCACCACGTCGCGGCGCGTGTCTGTGAAGACCTCCTTGGCCGCGTCCAGATCCAAAACCGCGTTCGTCTTGTCGAACTTGCAGATGAAACGGCCGTCGCCTGTTTTCACAAAGTCGTTGAGGATGGGCAGGCCGCAGAGCGAGCACCGTTCCGGAATTTTTATGCAGACGTCGCAGACCGGGCCCCACTTGGATTTCCAGATGCGGCCGGTCAACGGCCCCTTGCCGCAGACGACGCAAAAGTAATTCGTCTCGACGGCGAAAACCGCCCCGACGATGGCGAGGAAAAACAAAATGAACGCGGCTTTGCGAACTATGGACATAGCCTGTGGCTCAAAGCATCCGCAATTTTCATACCGCAATCAAACAGTGAATTGGATTAAGCCGTCAGCGCCGCGTCCCAATCTTTCCACACCGGTTCGTAACCGAGTTTGCGGATCAATTCCGCCACTTCACCCGGCGAACGGTCATCGGCAATCTCAAACTGTCCGGTCGCGCTCGTCGTGTGGCCGTTCGTCGCCGCCCATTCGCTCGCACCGGACGCGAGTTCCACTATCCGTCCGCGCTCGGTGTGATGGATTTTTTCCTTGCCCGCGCCGGTGTAACCGCCCGGTTCGGTGTGGCTGCCTGCGCTCATCAATGTGATGCCGAGCGGAATCAGGCCGTCGCGCAGCTTCGCCGGTTCGCGCGTCGAGAGCACGAGGCCGACATCGGGAAACATCAGCCGGAACGCGCAGATGAGTTGCGCCATTTCGCGGTCGGAAATGTGCGTCAGCGGCTGAAATTCACCGGCGCACGGACGCAGCCGCACTGTTGAAATCGTCAGCGCCGCCTTCCAACAATTTCGCAAAAGAAAATCCGCGTGCGCCGCGACGCAAATCGCCTCGTATCGCCAGTCGGCCAGGCCGTAGAGCGCGCTGATGCCAAGCCGTCGAAATCCGGCGGCATAGGCGCGTTCGGGCGTTTCGAGCCGCCAGTCGAAATTTCGTTTTGGCCCGGCGGTGTGCATTTCCGCGTAAACTTTCCGGTCGTAAGTTTCCTGATAAACGACGAGTCCGTCCGCGCCCGCCGCGACGAGCGGAAAATAATCTTCCGTTTCCATCGGCCCGACTTCGAGCGACACGCTGGGAATTTCCTCGTGCAAAGCGGCGACGCAATCGCGCAGATAATTGTTTGAGACAAATTTCGGATGTTCGCCCGCGACGAGCAAAATGTTGCGGAAACCTTGCTGCTTCAACTCGCGTGCCTCGCGCAAAACTTCCTCGATGGAAAGCGTCACGCGCAAAATCGCGTTGTCGCGCGAGAAGCCGCAGTAGGAACAATTGTTGACGCACTCGTTGGAAAGATACAGCGGCGCGAACAGCCGGATGGTTTTGCCGAAGCGCTGCAATGTCAATTTTTGCGAGCGGATGGACATTTGTTCCAACAACTCCGAAGCTGCCGGAGAAATGAGATTCGCAAAGTCGTTCAGTGAAAATTTTGTTTTCGCCAGACTCGCGCGAACGTCGTCCGCGCCCGCGCTCAACGAGCGTTTCAAGAGCGATTGCGCGGGCAATGAATTGAATTCAGAAACAAAACTCACGTTCCAATCTTAACAAAAAGGCGCGTGAAGTCGAGCAGGCGGTGCTCAACAGTTGAAAATTGAGCGGCGCGCTTTTTTCAGGGAACGACCGACCGCGGCGCGCAGGCTTGCGACCGGATTGAAACCGTCGCCGGCGACAAATTTTCCGCGCTCGCGGTCAATTTGATTTCGCCCGCGTCTTTTGTGGATTGGACGAGGACTTGCGCGAGGCCGTTGAACACGCTGCGTTTCCATTCGGGCGCGGCGGGTTCATCGGCGAACTGGAGCGTCACGCCCTTGTTCAGGCCACCCGATCCGTTCCAATTCTGCACCGCGACGGCGATCGTGTTTTCTCCGGGATGCAGCAACGACTTGATGTCGACCAGCGCCGCCACCTGCGATTCGTGAGATTCGCCGGCGATTCTGCCGTTCACATAAATCCGGCCGTCCTGACCAATGCTGCCGAAACGCAACTCGACCGCGCGCTCGGCGAGGTCTTCGGCGGTCACATTTATTTTGGCGCGGAAAACGCCGTTCTCCTGCTCGCCCAGCGGCCCGTTGTCGCCACGCACGTCCACGGCGGCCCAATCCGAATCGTCGTAATCCGTCCTCAACTCGGGGAGCCTCCCGCCGTCCACGTTCGGCAATTTTTTGAAACGCCAGCCGTCGTTGGCGGACACGGAACGCACCGAGGATTGCGGGACGAAAATGTCCGGCTCGTGGCAGCTCGGGTCGCCGTTGCCGACGCCGATGATTTTTCCCGCGCCGCTCAATTCAAAACGGATCGCATTCGCCGCAACGGGAACGACGCGGCCTTGCGAGTCGGTCACGGCGACGGTGAACACGCTCACATCCTCGCCGTCGGCGTTGATGGTGGAACGGTCCGGTGCGAGCCGGATGGCGGCGGGCTCGCCGGTGGTTTCAACTTTCGTTTCGGCGACGAGCTTGCCGCCGTTGAAACCTCGCGCGCTCAAAGTTCCGGGCGCGTATTTCACCTTCCATGTCAGGTGCGAATTTTTTTTCATCGTCTGCCTGCCGAGGCTTTCGCCGTTCAGGAACAGTCCGACCTCTTCGCAATTGCCTAACGCGTCCACGCGGATTTCCTGGCCTTCCTTGCCCGGCCAGTTCCAGTGCGGCAGCAGGTGCAAAACGATGTTCGTCGTCCACCACGACTGGTAGTAATAAAAATTGTCCTTCGGAAAACCGCAGGTGTCGAGAATGCCGAAATGCGAGTTGATGCACGGCCACGCATACGGCGTCGGCTCGCCGCGATAATCGAAACCCGTCCAGACGAATCCGCCGGAGAGCCAAGGGCGCGCGTCGAAATAACTCCACCAGCGCTCGGCGGTGTGCGCCCAACTCGGCGCGTTGTCATCGTAAGCGCTGACGTAACCGCGCGTTTTGTCGTTCTCGTAAATGCCGCGCGTGCTGACGGTGCTGCCCTGTTCGGTGCCGATTTCCGACTGGGCCGGATGTTCCGCATGATAATTGTCCATTTCCTGACCGATGTGATAATTCCAGCCGCGCACTTCGATGACGGAATTGATGCTGCCGGTGTAATCGTCGCCGACCGGCGCGGCGTAAGTGGAGGGCCGCGTCGGGTCGAGTTGCTTGAGGAAATTTTGCATCGTCGCGGCCACGCGCATGCCGATGGGCGTGTCCTGCACGGAAAATTCCTCGTTGGCGATGGACCAGAACGCGACGCTCGGATGATTGCGGTCGCGCAAAATCTGGTCATGCCAGCGGCGTAAATTTTCCTCGTCGCTGCCGAGCAGCCGGTTTTCGTCCAGCACCAGCATTCCGAGCCGGTCGCAGGCTTCGAGCAGTTCCGGCGTGGGCGGATTGTGCGACGTGCGATACGCGTTATCGCCCATCTCCTTCAGCTTCGCGATGCGGAAATACTGCAACGCGTCCGGCAATGCCGCGCCGACGCCGGCGGCGTCCTGATGATTGCAAGTGCCTTTGATTTCGTAAGGCTTGCCGTTGAGCAAAAATCCCTTGTCCGGATCGAACGCGACCGTGCGGATGCCGAATTCGGTTTCCTTGCGGTCAACGATTTTTCCGCCGCTCTCAACCGTCGTGACGAGCTTGTAAAGTTTTGGTGATTCGGGCGACCAGAGTTCGGGTGAAGAAATTTTGCCCGCGAGCTTCACGGTTTTCGACGCCGCGCTTTTTATTTTTTCAGATTCCTCGAACTTTGCCGCGGAATTTCCTTCCGGCGAAATGATTTCGCATTTCACGGTGGCTTTGGCGGCGTTGGCCAATGTGTTGAGCAAGTCCGCTGAGACGTGGATTTCCGCGTTGCCCGTCGGCACGTTATTTTTGAATTCGCTGTGAACAAAAATCCCGTCCGGTGCGACGGCCAGCGGCGAAGTCTTTTCCAGCCAGACGTGGCGGTAAATTCCCGCGCCTTCGTAAAACCAGCCCTCAAATTTCGACGCGTCCACTTTCACGGCGATGACATTTTTCCCGCCGGGATTCGCCACGTCCGTGATGTCGTAGCGAAAGCTGCTGTAACCGCTTTCGTGATGGCCGACGAGCCAGCCGTTGACGAAAACCTGCGCGTCGCGATACACGCCGTCGAATTCGAGCCAGAGCCGTTTGCCGGAATCTTCCGGCGGCAGTTCAAACGTGCGGCGATACCACGCGACGTCGTTGGCCGCGAAGCCCGGCCCGACGGGTTTGAATCCATGGCCGGCGTCGGCGCTTTCATCGAAAGGCAGTTCGACCGCCCAATCGTGCGGCAGGTTCACCGTGCGCCAGCTCGCGTCGCTGAACGACCGGCTGGCCGGGCCGCTGCCCGTGCCGGCCTTGGCGAGGCTGACGGCCGCGCCCCATTCGTTGCCGAGATGGAATTTCCAGTTGAAGTCGAGGAGTAATCTTTCGCGCGGCAGATTGGAGTCGGCGGCAAAAATGTTCAGGCTGAAAAGAACAAGAGTCGTCGTGAGCGAGATGAGTCGAAGAGGAAAATGGGTTCGCATGAGCGTAGAGTTAGTCAAACATGGCGTAGGTTGGCAACATCAAACTGGAAATCGCGGGCGAAATTTTTTTGCGTGAATCCCGAGTCCGCATTGACATTTGGCGGTTTAAATGAAAACTTCTCGATGCGTTCCTGACGAAAACATTTGACGCGAACATCGTGGCAGAAAAAGACGATTATCTGGTGGACTTGCTGGTGGACCTCGGCTTCACAAATGCCGAACAGGTCGCCAAAGCGCGCGAAGAGGCGAAAGCCGCCAACGTGGGCGTGGTGGATTTGTTGCTGGCGAACAAGGTCATCCGCCCGAATGACGTGGCGCAGGCCAAGGCCGCGCAGTTCGGCGCGGAAGTGGTGCAGCTTGCGGGAATGAAAATTGAGGACGAGGTCATCTCGATCATCCCGCGCCACATCGCAAAAAAATACCGCGTCATCCCCATTTTCAAAAGCGAAGGCAAGGTGGCCGTCGCCCTTGCCGATCCGTCCGACCTGAACACGATTGATTCGCTGACGCATCTTCTGAATGCGGAGATCGAATTGCGCGTGGCGTCGGAGCAGGACATCGAGGCGGCGCTGACAAAATATTATGGCGCGGACAAAAAGGCGGTGGCGGACGGCGCGTTCGCGGACGTCATCCAGGAATTGACGGAGAGCAATGTCGAGGTGGGTTCGGTCGAAGACGACGGTTTGGCGGTGGACGCGGACGCGCCGCTCATCCGGCTGGTGAACCAGATCATCATCGACGCGTTCAAGATGCGCGCGTCGGACATCCATCTGGAGCCGCTGGAAAAAAGATTCCGCCTGCGCTACCGGATTGACGGCATGATGCAGGAGATGAAAGCGCCGCCGAAACAGTTGCAGGCGTCCATCATCGCGCGGTTGAAGCTTCAGTCGAACATGTCCATTTCCGAGCATCGCATCCCGCAGGACGGACGTATCCAGACAAAGGTCGGCTCGAAGCTGATCGACCTGCGCGTGTCGTGTCTGCCGACGAATCACGGCGAAAGCATCGTGATGCGTATTTTGGACAAGGAAGGTTTGAAACTGGGTTTGCCAGAGTTGGGATTTTTCACGGACGACCAGCAGACGTTCGAACGTGTCATCGGTTTGCCCGACGGCATTTTGCTCGTCACCGGCCCGACGGGTTCCGGCAAAACGACGACGCTTTATTCCTGTTTGCATTTCATCAACCGGCCCGATCGGAAAATCATCACGGTCGAAGACCCGGTGGAATATGTTCTGGCAGGCATCAATCAGGTGCAGGTGAATGAAACCGTCGGACTGACATTCGCCGGCGCATTGCGCGCCATCCTGCGTCAGGCGCCCAACGTCGTGATGCTTGGTGAAATTCGCGATTTCGAGACGGCGTCCATCGCCATCAACGCGTCGCTCACCGGCCATTTGGTTTTCTCCACGCTGCACACCAACGACGCGCCGGGAGCGGTCGCGCGTCTCGTGGACATCGGCGTGAAACCATTTTTGGTCGCGTCGTCCACCCGCTGCCTCATGGCGCAGCGGCTCGTGCGCAAAATTTGCAAAAAATGCGGGCAGCCGTACCGCCCGACGGATTCCGAAATACACGCGTTGAATCTCACGGAGGAAAATTTGAAAAACGCGACGTTGATAAAAGGCCGGGGCTGCGCCAATTGCAACAATACCGGCAACCGCGGCCGCTTCGGCATCTTTGAAATTTTCGTCATTGACGACGAGGCGCGGAAATTGATTTACGACCATGCCCCGACGTCCGTGCTGCGCGCGCGCGCGCGCGAAATGGGCATGCGGACGTTGCGCGAGGACGGCATCCGCAAGGTGCTCGCCGGCTTGACGACGCCCGAAGAAGTCATTCGCGCAACAATTGGTGACGAAGCTTAACTTAAATTTTTATGTCATACCAAATGTCTGATTTACTGCAGTTGGTTGTGTCCGAAGGCGCGTCCGACCTGCATATCCGCACGAATGTTCCACCCGTGATCCGCGTTCACGGCATCCTTCACCGGGTCGAAGGCCCGTCGCTCAAACCGGAGGACACCGAGGAATTGATGCGGAGCATCACGTCGGACGAACATATCCAGAGCACACGCGAACGCGGTGGAGCGGACTTCGGCTTCGCATTCGGTGACGCGGCTCGTTTCCGTGTCAGCGTCTTCAAGGAAAGGGGAAATTTTGCCATGGTGCTCCGGCAGATTCCCAGCAAATTGCTGACGATGGAACAAATCGGCATCCCGCCGAGCGTCAAAGAATTGCTTTACAAGCCGCGCGGGCTGGTTCTCGTCACTGGTCCGACGGGTTCCGGCAAAACGACGACGCTCGCCTCGATGATCAACATCATCAACGAGGAACGCGAGGAAGCACACATCATCACCGTCGAAGACCCGATTGAATATTATCACAAACATAAAAAAGCACTGGTCACGCAACGCGAAATCGGTGTGGACGTGCCGAACTTCGGGGAGGCTCTCCGCCGTGCGTTGCGCCAGGATCCGGATGTGGTCCTGGTCGGCGAAATGCGCGATTTGGAAACGATTGAAGCGGCCATCACGGCGGCGGAAACCGGCCACTTGGTTTTCGGCACGCTGCACACGACCGGCGCGGCCAAGACGATTGACCGTATCACCAACGCATTTCCGACGAACCAGCAGGAAATGATCCGCATCCAGCTTTCGACCGTGATGCAGGCGGTGATTTCGCAACTGCTCATTCCGCGCATTGACAAGCCGGGTCGCGTCGCCGTTTTTGAAATCATGGTCAACACGCCGTCCATCGCCGCGCTGATTCGCGACAACAAAACCTTCCGTATCCAGTCGGACATCCAGACCGGTTCGAAATACGGCATGGTGACGCTCGACTCGTTTTTGGTTGATAAATATCTGCAGGGATTGATCGCGCGCGAGGAAGTCGTCACGAAGGCGCAAGACCCTACAACGATCCTGGCGAAATTGCAGGAATTGGAACTGGCACAGGCCACGGGCGGCAAAGGCGGCAAAGGCGGCAAAGCTTCGTCGCAAGAACCGGCGAAATGATTTTATTAACATGGCGGAAGAAATTTCAAATCCGTTGCTGACGCTCATCAAAGAGCAGGGGTTGATCGACGATCTCCAATACGAGGAGGTCGTCGCCGAGCACAAGCGCAACGCCACGCCCGTCATCCAGATTTTACAGGACTCCGGCGTGATGAAGCTCGACGACATCCTGCATGTGATGGCCGACAATCTCGGCACGGAAGTCGTCCCGCTGAAAGACCGGGAAATTTCACCCGACCTCCTTAAACTGATTCCGGCAAATGTCGCGCGGATGTATCGCGCGGTGCCTGTCGGGTTGAATGATTCGACGCTGCAGGTGGCGTTGGCCGATCCGCTCGATCCGGGCAAGCCGGATGAAATCCATTTTGCCATCAAGCGGGACATTCAGGTGGTCGTGGCCGATCCCGCTGAAATTGACAGGGCGATCGACCGGCTTTATGGGCAGGGCGAAAATGAAAGTTTTTCGCAAATCCTCAAGGAACTTGGTGCCAACACGAAAATCGCCCGCGAGGTCAGCGAGGCTGGCGAAGACGCAAAAGCCGCCGAGGCGCTCGCGAACGAAGTGCCCATTGTGAAATTCGTCAATCTTGTCCTGCAACAAGCAGTGCAGGATCGCGCGAGCGACATCCACTTCGAGCCGTTTGAAACGGAATTTCGGATCCGTTATCGCGTGGACGGGGCGCTTTACGAAATGGCCCCGCCCCCGAAACATCTCGCGCTGCCGGTGATTTCGCGCCTGAAAGTCATGGCGAACCTGAACATTTCGGAACGGCGTCTGCCGCAGGACGGGCGCATCAATTATCAAATGGCCGGCCGGCAGATCGACTTGCGCATGTCTTCTTTGCCGACGCAGTTCGGTGAATCGGTCGTGTTGCGCGTGCTCGACCGCGCGTCAATCAGTCTTGAATTGGAGTCGCTCGGTTTTCCAAAAGCGGTTTATGAATATGTTTCCGAGGTGATTCAGCGGCCCAACGGAATTTTTGTCGTCACCGGACCGACGGGCTGCGGCAAAACGACGACGCTTTATTCCTGTTTGCGCCGCGTCAATGCGATCGATTCCAAATTGCTCACCGCCGAAGATCCGGTAGAATTTGACATCGAAGGCATCATGCAGGTCGCCATCAACGAAGGTGCGGGCATGACTTTCGGGAAAGCACTGCGGTCGTTTTTGCGCCAGGACCCGGACATCATCATGGTCGGCGAAATGCGCGATCTGGAGACGGCGCAGATTTCCGTGCAGGCGTCCCTGACCGGCCACCTGGTTTTGAGCACGCTGCACACGAACGATTCGCCCGGCGCCGTCACGCGCCTAGTGGACATGGGCGTCGAACCGTTTTTGATTTCCTCGACGTTGATGGCCGTGCTCGGCCAGCGGCTTGTCCGGACGATTTGCAAAAATTGCCGGACTCCGTTCGAGCCGACGGAAGCCCAGCTGGAAATGCTGAACCTCTCGCCGCATGATTTGGGCGACAAGGTTTTTCATTACGGTCGCGGCTGCACGGTTTGCAATGACACCGGCTACAAAGGGCGAAAAGGAATTTTTGAATTGCTCGTTGTCAGCGAGGCGATCCGGACACTCATCAATGAGCGCGCGCCGACCGTGGTGTTGCGGCAAAAAGCGGTTGAACTCGGAATGGTGACATTGCGCGAAGACGGCTTGCGAAGCATCTTTGAAGGTGATACTACAATAGAAGAAGTCGTCAAATACACCTGACCAAACTTTTTATGCCGAGATACGATTATATCGCGCTTGATTCCCGTGGTAACGAGACCAAGGGTTCGATTGAAGTCGCCAGCCAGAATGAGGCGATTGGTCGCGTCAAGGAGATGGGATTGTTCCCCACAAAAATCATAGAGACCGAAAAAGTTCAGGAGAAATCTTCCGGCAAAAAAGCCAAGGGCAAGGCACCGGGCAAGGCGGGCAAAAAGGGCGGTGCGATGAACATCAACATAAAGATTCCCGGCTTCGGCGGGAAAGTTAAACCAAAAGTTTTGACGACTTTCACCAGGCAATTGGCCACACTGGTGGATGCGGGCTTGCCTCTACTTCGAGGATTGCGGGTGCTTGAAAAACAGGAACGCAATGCAACGCTCAAGGGAATCGTCGGTGAACTGGCTCTGGCCATCGAAGGCGGCAGCACATTTTCCGAGGCGCTCGCGCAGCACCCAAAAGTTTTCAACCGTCTGTTCGTCAACATGGTCAAGGCAGGCGAACTCGGCGGTGTGCTCGAAGTCGTTTTGAAGCGTCTGGCGGAATTCTCCGAAAAGGCGCAGAAGATCAAAGGCAAGGTCAAAGCCGCGCTGTTTTATCCGGTGGCGGTGATGATCGTCGCGTGCGGCATCTTGATTTTGCTGATGGTGTTTGTCGTGCCCAGGTTCAAGGAAGTCTTTGCGGGGCAGGGCATGAAACTGCCGGCGTTCACTGAATTCGTGTTTGAGGTCAGCAACGCGATCAAAAACAACATTCTGGAGACCATGGGCGGTGCGGTCGTGTTTGTGATTCTGTTCCTGTTGTTCATCAAGACAAAATTTGGGCGTTATGCCTGGGACAAATTCAAACTCAAGATGCCTGCGATCGGGCCGGTCATCAGCAGGGTGTCCATCTCACGGTTCGCGCGTACGCTGGGCACGCTTGTCAGCAGCGGCGTCCCCATTTTACAGGCGTTGACGATTGTGAAGGAAACAGCCGGCAACGTCATCATCAGCAATGCCATCGGCAAAGTGCACGAAAGTGTCAAGGAAGGTGAAACCATTACTGCGCCGTTGGAGGCGTCTGGAGTTTTCCCGCCGATGGTGGTCAGCATGGTGGACGTTGGCGAACAAACTGGCGCGATGCCTGAAATGCTTCTTAAAATCGCGGACAATTACGACGAAGAAGTGGATAATGCCGTTTCCGCGATGACATCGTTGCTCGAGCCCATCATGATTGTTTTTCTAGCCGTTGTCGTTGGCAGCATCGTCATTGCAATGTTCCTGCCTTTGATTGCGATGATCAGCAACTTGAGCGGTGATGAGAGTGGTGGTAACGGCGGTGGCGGTGGGGATTGATCTTGTCACCCTGAAACCTGCGATTTTTCGTCGAAACTGTGGAAAATAATTGACAAAATTCAATGCTCGTGCGTAAATACAATGTAATCACATTGCATGGGCGTTTTATTTACAACTGACCCGTTATGGAGTTTGATTGGAATAGGCCGCCCTTTGAATCGGATGGTTCTTTGACTCAACGGGAAATTGAAGAGTCGTTTGAAGATCCCTTTGCGGTGCGGCTGCTGCCCGATTCGCCGCGCTTCGGGGTTCAGGCGCGATTTTTCAATTTGGGCATGTCCGCAGGCGGCATCGGAATTTTCAGCGTGTATCGGACGAACGGCCGTTTGATCCGCGTTTTGCACGCTCGCCCGTTCGAACCCGAGGAACGATTTTTTTATCAGCGGAAGATGGACCAGACGCTTGCGCAATAGAATTCTGAAAAAATATTTTGAACCATGCGCACATTTGCCAATTGGGAAGACGTGCCGATTTTCGACAGCGAGGAAGCCGAGGCGGATTTCTGGTCGGAGAACCGTCCCGACTTGCGCCTGATGAAAGCGGCCATGGCGGGCAGCGCCGAGGCGTCCGAGTCCGTGACCATCACGCTGCGGATTGATCCGCGGATGCTGGCGCGCATCAAGCGTCTCGCCCGGTCGCGATTTTTGAATTACCAGAGCATGATCAAGCAATGGATGAGCGAGCGGATGGAAAATGAATTGCGCGACAAATGAAAATTTCTAAACAAATCGCCGGTGAAAAGTTTGCGACGCATCGTCACGCGTTCACGCTGATCGAACTGCTTGCCGTCATCTCCATCATCGGAATTCTGGCGGCGTTCATCGTTCCGGTTCTGGGCTCGCTGAAGCGGCGCGAATATATCAGCAAAACGCAGGCCGAACTGTCGCAACTGGAGACGGCCATTGACAGCTACAAGGCGACCTACGGTTTTTATCCGCCGGACGCTCCCAGTAATCCCAACTATCCGCTCGTCAATCAGCTTTACTACGAACTGCTTGGCACATTCAATTACACAAATAGTGGAGTTGTTTACTATCAAACGCTCGACAGCAGCGCCCAGCCGATTCCGGTTGGTTCCGTGACTTCTGCGCTTGGCGTGGGCGGATTTATGAATTGCACCAAACCGGGCGCGGGCGAGGATGCGCCCGCCGCAAAAAACTTTCTTTCCAATCTGAAACCGAATCAGATTTGGGAAAGTTACACGAACAATGGCGTACCAGTGACCTTGCTTGTTGCTTCCGTCGGCGGTCCGGATCCCACTTACCGACCGCTTAACGCGGTGGACTTGAATCCCTGGCGCTACAATTGCTCCAGTCCGACCAACAATCCCGGCGCGTACGATTTGTGGGTGGAATTGAAAATCGGCGGAAAGACGAATCTCATTTGCAATTGGAGCAAGCAGGTGCAGATCAACAGTCCATGGCCTTGAAAATCTCATGAGCCTCGATGCAAAATCTGAAAATGTGCGCCGTGAAAATTCCGTCGCGGTCGAGTGGAACGACTGCGCGTGGTGCCCGTGCATCGTGATGCGGACGCCGCGCTCAAGCCGCCGCATGCCGACAAAACCATTGCCCGTGATGCCGTTGGTTCTGCATACTTCGCGCCGCAATCCGGATTATTTCAAGACCATGAAAAATATTTTGCCGAACTCGCGCCGTCATCGCGCCTTCACCCTCGTCGAACTGCTCGTCGTCATTGCCATCATCGCGATTCTGGCGTCGCTGCTGCTGCCGGTGCTGGCGGCGGTCAAGCGGACGGCCCTGAAAAACAAGGCGAAGCTCGAAGCGCAGGGCATCGCCACGGCCATCGAAGGCTACGATTCGGCTTACGGACGGTTTCCGGTTTCAACTAATGTGCAAAATACGGTGGGCGCAAACGACTTCACTTATGGGGGTAGCGCTTTTGCAAATAACATTACTCCACTTGGATCGCTTCCAACATCTTTTTCGTTTTACACCACCAACAATTCCGAAGTGATTTCAATTTTGATGGATATCACGAATTATCCCAACAGCGGATTGCCGACGGCGAACGCCGGTCATCAAAAAAATCCGCAGCAGACAAAATTTCTGAACGCGTCGATGGCGAGCGACACGAATTCGCCCGGAGTCGGGCCGGATTTGGTTTATCGCGACCCGTGGAATAATCCTTACATCATCACGATGGATTTGAATTACGATGAAATGTGCAAGGACGCGTTTTATTCTCTTAACAAGGTGTCTAATCCGGCTGGACTGAATACAAATCCCGGACTGAACGGGCTGGTGAATCCGGACACCACGCAGAATGACAATTTTCAATACCGCGGCAAGGTCATGGTCTGGTCGCTCGGTCCGCCGGTGAACGGACATTTTCCGATTGATCCCACGAAGCCGGCGACCGATTCCGCCAACAAGAACCATGTCTTGGGCTGGCAGTAAAAGTTTTTTGAAAGTGCGAAGTTGTGAAAGTCCAAAAGACAGTCGAGTGTCGAGTGTCAAGTGTCGAAAAGAACCGGCATGACGTGTGGGTCTTTGGCTTTCGACCATCGGCCTTCGACCCTCGACAAGCCTTCACGCTCATCGAGTTGCTGGTCGTGATCGCGATCCTTGGCATCCTCGCCGGGCTGGCCGTGCCTGCGCTGAAAAACCTCGGCAAATCGAACGTGAGCTTGAGCGCATCGCGCCAGTTGCTCGACGACTTCGGGCGCGCGCGTCAGTTGGCCATGAGCCAGCGCACGACGGTCTACATGGTTTTCATCCCTACGAATTTCTGGGGCGGGTTGACCCCTTCAACCGCGCTGACAAACTTGGTGGACAAACAATTGACCGGTTACACGTTCGTCGCCTACGGTGCGCTGGGCGACCAGCCCGGACGGCACAACTGGCATTATCTCGCGCCATGGCAATCGCTGCCGGAAGGCACTTTCATCGCCGCGCAGAAATTTTCCGAATTGCCGAGCCAGTCTTTCCCGATCAACAATCCTATTTCCGGCACGGCATTGTTTTATGTCTTTGGTTTCGCCACCAATGCCGTTCCTTTTCCGACCGTGACCAACGCTACAGTTGTCCTGCCATGTGTTGCTTTCAATTATCTCGGTCAGTTGGCTCAATCGGATGGAAAAACCCTCGCTACTCGCGATGAATACATCCCGCTCGCCAAAGGCGGCGTGAGTTACGGCCTTGACGTGAACAAGGTGCCGCAGTTGACCACCGTGCCCGCCAATGCCATCACGGAAACTCCGCCCGGCAACAGCACGAACATTTCCTACAACGTCGTTCACATCGACGCGCTGACCGGACGCGCGGTTTTGGAATTTTACAAAGTGCAATGAACTTTCGCGCGACATATTTTCGCCGGGCGCAATCGGCCTTCACGATGGTCGAGATCGCCATCAGCCTGGCCGTCATCGGCATCGCGCTCGTCGCCATCATCGGCGTGCTGCCGCTCGGTATGAGGGAGCAGCGTGACAACCGCGAGCAGACCGTCATCAACCAGGACGCGACCGTTTTCATCGAGGCCATCCGCGGCGGCGCGCGCGGGCTGGACGATTTGACGAATTACGTTTATGCCATCACGAATTATTGGACGGAATTCAAAAATAATTTGCCCACTGGCAACAATGGAGTGAATGGTTACACTTACAACAATTCTTCAGTTACATGGTCGCTGCCGCTTAATTTATCTTTTAATCCAATCACCAACGGCGTTCGCATCGTCGGACTTTTAAGCACGCCGGAATATATTGATGCAAACAGTAGAGCGCCGATCCCGAATCTTCTTAACGGGGGAATCAGCAATCACGTCGTCGCCTACGTCCGTTCCATCAGCGGCCCGGCGGTGGAAAAACCGCCGCAAGACAATCCAGTCATACATGGTGATTCGAGCAATCCGGCGGGCGACACTTTTGCTTATCGCATCCTTTGCGTCAACGCGCCGGTGGCGACGGACATGAATGCGCCTTCGCTCTACACCACAAATCTGACCGCCAACCTGCACGAACTGCGCCTGACGTTTCTCTGGCCGATTCTGCCCAACGGCGGCATCGGCACCGGACGCCAGACATTTCGCGCGCTCGTCGCCGGACAACTCGTGCAGGACGCAACCAACAACAGCCTGTATTTTTACCAGTCGCAATCGTTCACCAACGCGCCGTGAAAAAAATCAAGTTACATTTTGTAGGAGCCGAGGTCACAAGGCTCAAATTGGACGAAAGTCAGAGACTCCTGATATCGTCTCCTACAATGCGTTGCGCCTTCACCCTCATCGAAGTCATGGTGGTGGTGACGCTGCTCTCGCTCATCGTGCTGGCGCTGATGACCGTGTTCAACAGCACGCAAGCGGCGTTCCGCGCCAGCGCCACGCAAGCCGACGTGCTCGAGGGCGGACGCGCCGTGATGGATTTGATCACCGGAGATTTGAAGGGGATGTCGCCGTCGCTTGGTCAGACGAATAATCCCGCTATTAATTTTCTTGGCACAGTGAATTTTTGTGTCACGAATAACAACAATTACCAGTCGCTGAATCAGTCATTGATTGGCGTTACCGATCCGAACACTCAGCGGACAAACATCGTGGAGAGTTTTTTCATCTTGAGTTCAGGAAACCAGAACGGGGCGCCGACTTGGTATGGCACGGGCTACGCGGTGTATGTGTCGCCGACCAATCTTTATTCGCTTTATCGCTTTTCGACGAATCATCCCATGGCGGCGTTGAATTCGGTTTCCAATCTGTTTTACAACGATTTTCAAAATTTTCTTTCCACTCTTTCCACTCCCACAAATGACAGCCACCTGATTGACGGCGTGATAAATCTTCGCCTGCATGCGTTTGACACGAACGGCGCGTTGATAGTTTCCAGCCGAAAAAACATCACGACCAATTCCATGTTTTTCTCCGGCGAATTTATTCCGAATGAAGTCGACTGTTCTTTTTACAGCAGCGCGCTTCCCGCGTCCGTAGAGATCGAAATGGCCGTGCTCGAAGACCGGACGTTGCAGCGTGCAGAATCTTTGTCCGCCGGGCAGCAGCGGGATAATTACCTTGCCGGACAATCCGGAAAGGTCCACGTCTTTCGCCAGCGCGTTTCCATTCCGAACGTTGACCCGTCCGCATACCAATGAAAATCAAACCGACAGAAGACAGAAATCAGAAATCAGAAGTCGGTGATCCGGCTTCCGGCATCCGTTCTCTGTCCTCCGAACGCGGCATCGCGCTCATCCTCACGTTGATTTTGCTTTCCGTGACACTCGTCATGGCCATCGCGTTCCTTGCCATCAGCCGGCGCGAACAAGGCTCGGTCACCACCTCGACCGACACGGCCACCGCGCGGCTCGCCGCCGATTCCGCGCTCGCCAATGCCGAGGCGCAGATCATCGCCAACATGCTTTCGACGACCAATCCCTACAGCTTCGGCCTGCTCGTCTCGACCAATTACATCAATACGAATGGCTTTGCCAGCGGCTTTGTGAACCCGACGAACGTCAGTTATAATTATGCGAATGGAAATCCGCTGACTTCCGCCGATCTTCAACAGAACATCGCGAACCTTTTTTATCTGCCGCGCGTGCCGGTGTTCATCGTCACCAACCAGCAGACCGGCGCGACGGAATTCCGATTTTATCTCGACCTCAATCGCAATGGGGAATTTGAGGACAGTGGTTCCGTTCTCGAAACAAATAATTTAGGACAGCCGACCGGCAATACTGTTTTTGAAGTCGGCGATCCGCAATGGGTCGGCGTTCTCGAACGGCCGGACACGGCGCACGGGCCGAACAACAAATTCCTTGCGCGCTACGCCTTCATTGCCCTGCCCGCCGGAAACGCGCTCGACTTGAACACGATTCACAATCAGGCGATGACCCGGACGGTCAATCCCAATCCGACAGCCAGCGTCAGCGATGGCTATTTTCGCAATCAGGGCGTCGGTTCATGGGAAATCAATCTGGCCGCATTTCTCACTGATTTGAATACGAATGAATGGGACACGACCGTCGCTCCGTACAATTATTTCGAACCAAGTTTTCCGAACACCGGTTTTGCCTTTCAAGACGCGCTTTCGCTTTTAAGTTATCGCTATGATTATGCTTACAACTCGCTTGCAACTATCCAGAACCTCTTTGGAGCGAACGGTCAGACGGCGTTGGCGAGCGATAACATTGATGAGTTTAGTGACGGTCCTTTAATGACCACCACTGTTTTGCCATTAGACGATGACAACGCTGACATGACTGCTGTTTCGCCACGAAATTCTTGGGTGGGCGCGGACAACACCAATCATTTCTTCAACATGCAGGAATTATTTGACCCGACGAAAACTTCGGGTGGAGCGACGGGCGGTTTTACCAATCGTCTGTTGAATGCCGGTGTGATCACTCCTTCCACCTACGACCGCTACACGTTTTACCGTCTGCTCGCGCAGCTCGATACCGATTCAACGCCGGAGTCGGGCAAAATAAATTTGAATTATGACAACTTGAGGACAAACGCCAACGGCGTCGCCAGCGTGACCAACTTCATTCCATGGACGGCGCTTGGTTTTTTCACAAACGCCGCCGACCGGATGTTGCGCCTCTACACCGCGAATTGGTTTCAGGGAAGTCCGTCCGACTATTACACGAATTACACGACTGTCACCAACTGGATATATATAGATCCGTCCAACTATCTGGCGAATTATTATGGCATCCACACGAATTACTTTTCTTATATTGATGAGCAAGGCCATCACATCTGGAACGCGCCTAATGGAGTTGGTTTGACTAATTTGTTGGGGATTCCAAATGTTTTGGGTCTGACCAACGACACCATTCCCGCCTTTGGCATCACGAACATCCCTGTTTTTGTGAACGGCCAGTTTGTTTATTCGTCCGCTGTCAATCGTCTGCTCCAACTTGCCGCGAACATTTACGATGCGACTACGAATAACACTTTTGCGTTGGGCGCTGATTTCCCTAACGTGTTTCGACCTTTCTTCAATAAGGTGATTATTTCCACAGGTGCGAATGTTTATATTGGTGGATTTAATGAAGTGACAGACATTAACGAAGCCGACCTGCCTTTATCACGACCATACGACTTGAATAATCAGGGTCCGCCGGGTTCCTTCAGTCTCACAGATCTCATAACGACCGGGCCTAATCATATTAATGTTTTCGGCGTGCCGTTGATTGTCGGCGCAAAGAAAGGGTTTCCGAATTTCAATCAATTTGCGATGCAGAACGTGTTTTTCCTTGTACGTGAACTTCAAATTACGCGCACCGACACGAACGCGCTGCCAAGCACATTTCAAATCAATCAGCAGTTCCAATGCGGCATCACAAACCAGCTTGAGGTTGAGCTTTGGAATTCCTATGGCTCAAATTACATGAGGCCGGTGAATATTTATGTGATGAATTATTTGACCATGACATTGACGAATGACGAGGGATTTACTGGCACCAAGAGCATGATAATTTCAGCGTCCACCAACTTGCCGAGCGGCTGGTCTGGATATGATCCAAATTCTTTCGTGTCCTCAATCCAGATGCCGTTGAATACGAATGTGACCTTCCTGCCAGGCGCAGTCTATGTCTTTAACGCGACAAGCCCGAACTTTGTCTTTAGCGGAGGAAGCCCAAATTTTACCACCAATCTATCAGCGCCGTTTGAAACCAGCGTGCATGTCTTCCCCCCAGCTTATACGCCGTCATACCCACAGCCGCATTGGTGGTTGATCGTGACGAACAATATACAAGTGGCAATGGTTGACACAGAAAGCACTCCCAATCGATTGATTGATTATGTGCAATTGAGCGGGCCGAATAGTACCCGTGATGTCACGGCGGAAATTTTGAATAACACGAATTACTATCCCGTTTGGAGTACGAATCTGGCCAAGGCCACTTCATTCACTCCGTCCGGTTTGCCGGTAGGAGTTTACAATGAAATCTACGAGTGGGGTGAAGATTACAGTCTTACTGGATCCACTTTTTGGAAAAATACACCGCAAACACTGGCTCAATATCAAATAGACGGTCTTCGCAATTTTTATCGTGGAAAACTGAATTCCGCCGGAAAATACCAGGATTGGCTTGGGGATCCTGTAAATCAACAGGATTTTGGTGCCACGAACCTGCAATTTGGAGTGACCATGAATCCGGCGATTATTGTCCGGCGCACTTCTTGGCAGGCAAACGATCCGCTTGTCCACTACATCGCCAGCGATTTGAACGACACGGCGAATGACACCAATGCGTCAATCAACATTCAAAATCCTTTGATAGGCACAGTCGTTCCGAATGAACGGTATCAGCCTTGGGGCATAACTTCACAGATGTCTCAAAAGGTAAGTCCCGATTCGAGTCAGTACAACCTTGCGCTCAAGGATTCTTCGGCGACAAATTCCGACGCTTGGGATTTTCCTGCGAATAAATTTCCGACCGTCGGCTGGCTTGGCCGTATTCATCGCGGCACGCCGTGGCAGACGGTTTATCTCAAGGCGTCAAATATTCTGCATGAAAACGTTGGAACGAATTCTTGGATAAATTGGACTGGAAATGGAAACACTTTTGATGCGGCCAACGCTGCGCCGATTCAAGACCGATTGTTGTTCGATTTGTTCACCACTGCGCCTGACGACAACGCGACACGCGGACAACTTTCGGTCAATGTCGGCGCGCCGAACGGTTCGAGTTTTGCCGCATGGTCGGCACTGTTCAGTGGGATGGTTGTGCCGACAAACTTTGTCGGCGGTTATACAGTCATTCAACCAGCCGGCGTGAACGGATTAAATTCACCTTTGGGCGACTTGGTGACCAACATCAACAATATGCGCGCGGTGTTCACCAATGCGGACGGTGTGGTGGGCACGTTTGAACATCAGGGCGACATTCTTTCGACACTGGCGCTGACGGAACAATCGCCGTTTCTCGCCGGTCTCAATCCGCAAACACAAATCAGCGACGAGTTGTATGAATGGCTGCCGCAACAGGCGATGTCTTTGTTGCGTTGCCCGACCTCGCCGCGTTATGTGATTTATACTTATGGTCAGGCGCTCAAGCCCGCGCCCAACGGCATCGTGACGAGCGGAGGCTTTTTCGGGATGATCACGAATTATCAGGTCGTGTCGGAATCCGCCGCGCGCGCGGTCATCCGCGTGGATGGCGCTAACACCAAAACGCCGCACATCGTGATAGAGAGCTATAACATCCTGCCGCCGGATTGACCGCCAAGAGGATTAACCACCAAGACACCAAGTCACAAAAATGAAAACTGTAGCAGCGAATGTGAATTCGCTCATTCTGAAGATGTCAGAGCCGACTCACGTCGGCTGCTACGGTTGCAGGAACACAAAAATGAAAACTGTAGCAGTCCCGCAATGCGGGATGAATTCGCTCATTTTAATCGGAGCCGACTCACGTCGGCTGCTACGATTGCAGGAGCACAAAAATGAAAATGATTCTGAAATTTTGTAGGAGCCGAGGTCACGAGGCTCAAATTGTAAGAAGTCACAGACTCCTTACTTCGTCTTCTACGTTTTCTGTGATGGAAGTAAGAGCGTTATGAGTGTAGCTTAAGATGAATATACATTCGTCGCCCGGTGTCTTTGTGCCTTGGTGGTGAAAATAGATATGCGTTCGCGCCCGACATTCTGGATTTCGTTATGCCTG
>Ga0265319_1000184_pt1 | contig 47403 bp, 59 predicted proteins | sample 4824metaG_FD_192443 | JGI IMG/M metagenome (GOLD analysis project Ga0265319, IMG submission 192443) | Rhizosphere microbial communities from Carex aquatilis grown in University of Washington, Seatle, WA, United States - 4-8-24 metaG | ecosystem: Host-associated > Plants > Roots > Rhizosphere >...
TTTTCACTAAATATTTTACTTATTCCATTTTTTAAATCTGGAATATTATTAAACATCTTAGTTAAAAACATTAATGTAGAAACTTTATCATATAAAGCCATGTATCCGCCATTTTCTTCATAATTTAGCATTCCTTTATTAATAATATCATTTTTATATTTATCAATTTCGATATTCCAATATTCAATAAGTTTGTCAATATTTTTAAAATCTCCAATCATTTCATTTAATGATATTCCAATATCAGATCCTTTAATTGTTGCTTTCTTATGTTTTAAAAGATAATAGAAGAATAGTTTAACTAATGGAGCTGTTGTTCTACATAATACAAAATCACCTGAATTTGCCTCTTCTAAGACGTTTCCTTCACGTACAATACCATCAGGAGCATTTGGCATTGCATTTATACCAGGAACTATTTTTTGAGCTTCATTAACTATATTTTTAGCACACCTAAATGTTGTTGATAATGGTAATATTTTGGTGTTTGGGAATTTTTTGAACCAATTAAAGGAGTTTTCATCAGCTCCAGCGAAATTATAAATTGCCTGGAAAGGATCTCCAACAATAGCAAGCCTTCCAGTAGTTTTTAATGTTTTTCTATCTTTCTTAATAATCTTCTCTACTATCCTTTCTTGACATCTAGAAAAATCCTGTGCTTCATCTATTATTACAAAATCATATTGAAACATCCATATTTTAGGATCAACAGCAGGTTTAAAAACCATATCAACATAATCATATGTTTTATTATCATTCATACATGTTTCTAAAACTGATAATATTCTTTTAATATCTTTAGTTTCATTATATTTAAATTCATACTTATCGCAAATATATTGAACTGATTTAATATCCATTGCTAATGATAATCTGCAAAGATCAACAGCTTTTTTTATTGTATCAGTATATTTACTATGTTCATTAGTATAATTTTTAAGCTCTTCTTCTAATTTCCAGTTATGTTTCTTTTTACTAATAATTTTATCAATTTTAAATTCATCAAATTCAATATCTTTATATTTTCTTTTTAACGAACTTAAGCCCAACCCATAGGTTGTGAAACAATAAACATATTCAGGTAATTTGGTTTTAAGCTCTTCTTGAATATGCTTATTAAATGCTAAGAATATTATTGATTTATCTTTTGGAATATAATCAATTGATTTAACAATAGTTGTAGTTTTTGCGCAACCGGCAAAAGCTTGTATTAATAAATTTTCACTATCATTTTGAATTGAATTAAATATATCTAATTGTTCTTGAGTATGAACAATATTATTTGACTTAGTATTATTATCAGAAACATAATTTATTAATTCCTCATCAGTATTTTTATTAGGCATATTATATATTTTAACAGATTAATTAATTAAACTTAATGTAAGTTCATTTATTATATTTTTAATATTTTCAAAGTTATTATTTTTTTCAATAGTATTTTCATTCATATATAACTTTTTATTTATTTCAATCATTATTGAATCTACATTATATTTGAGTTTATATTGATCTGTCATAATAGAGCCAGAGAATGGATTATTAAATCCAATACTATAGCCTTTCTCAATAAAAAATTCTCTAACATAATTTAATGTTGTATTAAATCTATTAGAAATATTATCATTAAAACCAATGCATATATCAGGTCTATTTAAATCTTTATTAAGATCCATTGATAATGGTATTGAATTAAAACTATGACAATCAATTATTAAGCAATTATTATATTTTTCTAATAACAATTTTATTTTATTATTAAATTCAATATAATAATTATCATATATATTTTTTATTTTATTAAAATCAATTTCACTTTCATTTCTTATTTTATTTCCATTACAAGTATTTTTATATATTACACCATGACCAAATTTTGACATTATTTCTAATTCATCATTCCAATATCTTTCAACATCACAGTAAAATCTACTATAATTATGTATTTGAGATAATATATTTACATTATTTGAAATGTCAAATATTTCATCAATATAATGATCTGTTAATATTTCTATTTCAGATAGTAGTTCAATATCGTTATAATATTCATTATAATCAAGTATAAATTTACTTGAATGTGGAATATTTAATAATATGGAATTATTTTTAAACATGTTGACGATAAATAATATCTGGTTTACCTTCTTTATATCTATTTACAACAGATTTTAATTCATCAGGAAATTCATCAAACGATTTATATTTTTTCAATTCTTCAGCATATATTGATGTTTGTGGATTATATGGGTCTATAGGTTCATATTTCCATCCGGCAGGTGCATAATCATCATTCCATTCGTCATGACTAACAACTTTAAAACCAAGACTATTATAAAAACTACTTAAAAACCCATCAAAATGATCTAGCTTTTTACCGCCATTCTTTATTGCTGCTTTTATTAATTCTTTTCCAATACCACCAATACCAGTATTATTATGAACTGAAACAATATCTCCATCATTCTTAACAGCAAATCCGGCATTATAACCCTTAACCTTAAAGGTTTTCATTCTACTTAAATCTTCGTCACTATATGGAGTTAGAAATTCAGCTCTATTTCCAGATTTCATCGAATTGACAAATTCTTTGTTATTATTTATATCAAAATCATTATTATTTAATTTATTTATAACATCTTCCTTACTTACAGAAGATGTTATAAATTCATCTAGCGGTTCTATCAAAGACAACATTTCAAACAGCCTTTGATTATATCTATTTATTTCATGTTCATTCATGAAACTTTCCATAAGTAGCTTTTGATCATTTCTTTGGCCATATTCTACTAGATATTTAAATTTTAATTTTGATGACTTACTCAAATGTTTATTATTATTCATATTACTATATTTAATTTAAATACTATACGAAAAATTTTCATATAATGTTACAACTAAAACAATATTTTTTAATATTTGAATGTAATAATTTATTTACTACAACAAAATTATTATTACTAACATCATTTATTGTAGCTCGGTATCTGAGTCCCGACGTTTTCACTTTATTGAAAATATCACGCCAATTATTGTTATGATCTTTTAAAAATGAAACATCCCTCAACTCATTGAGTCTACTCATGGTGTTCATTATAGTGCCAATATTAATTGATGGATAAAAACTATTATTTTTAATGAATTTAAATATACCTCTTCTTCCTATTTCAATACTTGCATTTACTGGATCAATATAATTATAATTTAAATTTCCAATGAATGAGGTATAAACTGGATTTATTTCTATTTTAATAATACCTAACTTGTTACAATATTTATTAATTAATTTACTAGATAATTCTCTATACCAAACATTATTTACTTTTCTATTACCTGTTTTATTATCTAAATTATTACTTTTAGATATATCATTTAAATCTTCTAAAACTAAATAACCACAATTATAATATTTAAATATTTCGAATATATCTTTCCAAATATGATTTATTCCATGTTTTCTTTTATTATTAAAATGAGTTCGGTCAATATTTAATAATGTTCTTGGTAGTTTTAAATTATTATTAGTTAAATCATAGCAAAAAGTATGTATTATTTTAATATCACTATCATTAATTTTATCAATTATTGAACATCCAATATAATCAGGGTTAGTGTCTATACTTAAATATCTATAACTTAATTTATTATATAATTTTTTTTGTCTTAATTCTTCATAATATTTATTATAAACTGATTTAATTAATTCAGTTTTAGTTTCTTTATTTATGTGCTCTTTCTTAATAATTTCTACTTCTTTTTTTCTTTCAATAAAGTTTAAATTATAATCATTAAATTTTTCATCATCAAAAATAATAAAAATATGATCTTTCGATAATTGAATAGTAATAGCTATTTCTTTATTATTTATTAGTTCCTGTAGTTTGTATAATTCCTTATGATAATTTTTATAATCATATAATTCAATATTAATCTTAATATTCTTATTAGGTTTATAAACAATATTATTATTTAAAAAATCAAATTTGAAAAATCTATTACCGCTTTGATTCGCTTCACCTAAATAATAGACGGGCAATATTCTATTGTTAGAATATTCGTTTTTCTTTTTTAAAATTTTATCTTTATTATTTAGTTTATCATTATTTAAATAAGATATTTCAGATAATATTTTTTTACTTCCAAACACAATATCATAAGATAAGCTTTTATTCTTATAACTTAGTTTTTTATTTAACTTAAATATTTTTCTTGTTATCTTTTTAGTTCTTTTCTTAGATTTAAAGCATAATATTTCTTTTTTAATGTCTAATATTGATTGTTCTAAATTCTTTTTAATAGTTAAAGTTTGTTTATATTTTGTTTGAACTTCATTAATTAATGATCTTAATTCAATATCAGTTAAGTAAAAATTACACTTTAGATATTTAAAATATTCAACAATTTTTATCTTATCAATATTTTTCCATAACTTCCTAAATGCATAAGAATAATTATTCTGTTTATTTATAACATAATTAACATCACTTATTTCTTTTATTTTTAACTTAATTGTTTTCATCAACAATAAATTATAATTTTAGTATTAAACCACAAAGATAAATCAAATATTCTTAATAACCAAATTTTTAGTATTTATATTAAAATATTAATATAATGTCATTAATATCCAAGCAAGATAGAGATAAATTATTTCAATTTGTTAAACATGAATTGGGGTATCCGCTTAGACCATTTGAAATTAAAGAAGAAATGATGCTATCATATCTTGAAATGGTAATAGAAGATTATTCTTCATATATGAACGAATGGCTTACTAGAAATCAATGGATAAACTTAGAAGGTCAAGATAGAGAAAATACTGATTTTATTTATGCTTTTACAACAAAGACTAATGATTATATGAATTCATTTACTTATTCATATTCTAAACAAATTGGTATGGGTACTAATGCTCCCGCTGCTAAAGGTTGGGAACTAAAAAGAGATTATATTACAGTTGTTGCAGATACACAACATTATATTATACCTAAAGGACGAGAAGTAAATGATTTATTATGGGAAACTCCTCCACAAATAGGTACTGGTTTTGTTGATCCATTTGCAACAAGTGCATTATCTCCAGGAACTTTTGGATGGTCTTATTTTGGCCGTCCTGCAATGTATATGCAGCCAACATATAGTACTTTACTAGCTGCTCAAGATTTTCGAATGAAACAGAGAGTAATGCAATCATTATTAACATATAAAATTACTGGACTTGAAACAGGTGAAAAAGTATTACATTTATATCCTATCCCAGGAAGTAGAAATGAAATAGGTACTGCATGGGTAAAACATTTTGAAGGTTCAAAAGTATGGTATTGGTATTATGATGTTAATAAAGGAGGTAAAAAAAGATGTCAAAAAGATAATCCTGATGTAGTTGTACTTCCATCAGATCCTATACTGGAAGTATTAAAATGGGATAAATTAAATAGTGTTGCTAAACAAATGATTCGTGATTTGCTTATCGCAAAGGTTAAGATAACAATTGGAGGTATTAGAGGATTTTATACTGGAGATGTTAGTGCTTCTGAAAAAGTTCTTACAATGGATTATAGACATTTACTTGATGAAGGTAAGGAACTTAAAGAAGCTACATTAACAAGATTAACTGAAATGCTTGATAAATTAAATCAGGTTAATTTAACAGGCGAAAGAGCTACTATTGCACAAAATCTTAATAATAATTTACAATTCCAACCCTTTAAGAAGCCAATAACACATTTTTAATATGCATAATAAATTAAAAAAACTTAGAAATAGATTATTTGAAAACATTATTTATCTTAATAAAAAAGATAAAATTAAAGAAGGTGTAGAAAGATTAACAAGTGATGATGGAGATATACACTATTTTAGAGATGATAGTGCAATTACTTATGCTTTTGGGTATATAAACAATGATTTAATATTATCTAAGAATCATGGTACACATGGTGAAGCAGTAATGCAATATTTAGATATGAAGAGTAATGAGATTGATTATACGATGTTTGATAAAGTTATAAAAACATTAAAGTATGAAGGAAGATTATGGTTAAATTTTGATACTATATCATTTAGAGATCAATATATACCAAATAATATAATTAATCAAGTAGAACAAGATCTTAAAAAATATTTCCCGAATAAAGATTTTACTAAATTTAATATAGATATTAAAAAATATCAATCAATATATGCCTAAATTAAAAAAAATAAAAAATCAATATATTGATCCAAATGAACATAGATATGGTTTATTTATGTCAGATGAATCGTTTGATCTTGATATATTATATGGCAGAACTTGGTTAGTATCTGATAATGTTCAAGAAGTATATATTCATAAGATTAATATTATTGAAACTAAATCTCATAGTTTATATGGTCAAACTAAAGCAACTAATAAGAAATTTTTTGCTCCAGTTAAAATATCTGCTTTTGTTAATGTAGGTGCCAATCAACAAAGTAATTATGCCGACGAAAAAAATGGTATTCCAAGAAATGATACTGGTAATATTACTTTAAATATTTATCTTAAAGAATTAGAAGAAAAAAATTTAGTTATTGATAGAGGTGATATTATTCAATATAATATATCTGGAGAAAAGAATAGATATTATGAAGTTGACAATGCTATGAATGTTACTGATAGTACTGAGAATACAAGAGGCGGATTTCGCACAGTACTAAAGAAGGTGACAGGAGTACCCATAAAAGAAGACTTAATACCTTTTCTTAAAGAAACTAATTAAACATTATATTTAAAATTAACACAATAAACTAAATTTCATACAGCATAATAAACTAAAAAATGCACAATAAATTATATTAGTTTATTGTGCATTTCTACTTTATTGCTTTATTAAGCAACAGGCTTGTCAGGTGGCGTAGTTGGCTCAGCACTTGCTGCTGTAGAATTAGCTGTAGTAACTTTACTAACTTTAGCAAGTTTATCTTCTAATGTTTTAATTTTCTTAAGAAGATCTTCAACTTTTACATCCACTTTTTTTACTAAAGATGTTTCAACATCTTTTACTTTAGATTCTAACCCTGTAACAAGAGTTTTTAATTTACCATGTTTAATAAACACATAAGCTTCATATGCAACAAATGCAAGAGCTTCTACTAATAATACCACTAAAACAGTGCCCATAATTTTTTTTAAATTTTTTTAATTATTATATATAATTTATAAGTTATAAATATAACATATATTTTTCATATATGCAAGGAATTTTATTCTTCCTTTTTAAAATATCTTTCTCGTAATTTTTTAAGTTCATTAATTATTACATCATGGTGCTCTTTCGGAATTATATCTAAACTATCACCATAGGTTAAATACATATCCAAAGTGAAGTCTATGAACTCTTTTTCCTTTTTTGATAAATATGTTGCTTTCCTTGCTACATAATAAATTATATAACAAAGAGAGCAACAAAGAATAAGTAATAATATTATTATACATATCATTTTCTACTTAATTCAATAAACTTTATAGTAATATTATCTTTTGTTAATATTTGTTCATGATTCAACATATTCCAATCATCAATATTAAAATGATGAAAAAATTTATCACAATCATACTTATGAAAGATTTTTGTTAAATATATTTTATCAACAATATTTATTGTTTTATTATATAATGATGTTCCTCCAGCAATAAAAATTTCATCATCATTTTTATAATCGCAAAAAAATTCATCAATATTATTATAAATATTATCACCCTTAAGGGTGTTACTTAATACACAAATATTTCTATTTGGTAACATTTTACCATTAGTTAATTTATATATTGAGTCAAATGTATTTCTTCCAATCAATATTGTTTTATTCCAAGTTTTTTCTTTAAAAAATTTTAAATCTTCAGATATATACCACGGCAATTGATTATTTAAACCAATGCCGTGATTAATATCCATTGCAACAATAATGCTTTTTATCATATTAAATATATTTATAATTTTTAAATTTTTCATTTTTTGACTTCAGTCTCCAACTTATTGTTGGGATGGGTATGCCAAGTTTAATGGATGCATCGCCAAGCGAAAAATATTCTACATCATCAATAGTAAATCGTATATTTTGATTACCAATATATTTACCTTTTCGTTCTTCAGACATTATTTTCTTGAATTCTTCACTGTGTTTTTTATTATAAAATGGATTATTATTTAAACTTCTAGGTCTACATTTATTACAATGTTTAGAATTAGACTTAATCTGTTTACCACATACACAATAATTATATGAACAGCCATTTTTCCAATTAGGGTTATTTTCCATTGGCCTTGAATATTTTAATTTTCTTTCTGTATCACTCATTTTTTCAATAGTATTATTGAGTGTTTGTTTTATATTTGAAATAATAGTATTCCTATTAGGATTATTCGTTAAATTATCACCGCCACTCGCATTCATGCCAATGTTATATTCAGGCTTTAAATTTAAATATTTTTGTTCTAACGCTAATAACATCTCAATACTACATTCTTCAAGAATATTAAATGAAAAATTTTCTTCGCCATATTTATTCCATGCTCTTTGTAAGATTATATTTTCATGTTCATTATGTCTTAAACCATATTTATGTCTTCTCCATCTTCTTTTAATATCTTTAGCTGAACCAACATACGATTTACCGTTAATATTATTTTTTATCTCATATATTCCACTCATAACTTTTAATTTATGATAAATACTATCACAAATTAAAAGTTGAATGAAATACCTAGATTTATTTTTTTAATCCAACAAATAATTCATATTTAATTGTTGGATGTGAATTATAATTAATTAATTCAAAATCATTTATGGATAAATTAAGAATATCATCAAGTGAATTTAAATCTTTATTTATTTTCATTTGAGGTAATTCATAAGGTTCTCTTTTTAATTGTTCTTTTACATCATCAATATGATTAACATATAAATGCGTATCACCACCAATCCATGTAGCAACACCTTCTAACATATTACATGTTTTAGCAAAAATTTTTAAAAGGCAACTCATTGATGCTAAATTAAATGGTGCACCACATGCAGTATCAACACTACGTTGATACATATTAAGGTCAAGATAAAATCTTGGAATATTAGCTTCATCCATTAATATATGAACATGTTCATCTGAATCATTTGGATTCATTTCACCTCTTTGTTCTTCATTAAAATTATGAATTTTAGCATAATAATCTTCTCTTTGATATGAATTTAATGGTCTCACAATAAATTGATACATTAAGTGACATGGAGGCAGTGCCATTTCTTTAAAATCTACTTTATTCCATGTATCAATTATTTGATATCGTGAATATGGATTTGATTTTAAATTATCCAAAACTTCTTTAATTTGATCAACGCCATTTTGATTACGCCATTGATAACCATAAACTTTACCAAGATTACCAATAATATATTGACTGTCCCATTCACCTTCTTTACCCGCAATAATATCTTCTTTTGTAGCACTATATGATTTTATAGCTTCAATAAAAGATTCAATTGATTTATATTTTGGTTCAAAACCTCTATCATCAGCATTTTTCAAATACCATCTATATGCATCTTGATCCCATATGTGAACATTATTATCAACTAAATACTTGATATTAGTATCTCCACGAAGAAACCATAATAATTCATGTACAATTCCTTTCCAATACATTTTTTTTGTAGTTAATAATGGAAATCCTTTTTGTAAATCCATTTGAATCACACCATGTGAAATACCAATAGTATTTGGCATATTAGCTCTACCACTTTCTTTTTCAACACCATTATTTATGATGTTTTGTAATAAGTCTAAATATTGTTTCATAAAATTTATTATTTAGTTTTAAAATACATATTTATTTGTTAATTTATTTTTATTAAAATGTTTTTTTCATATATCAATTTGCTATCTTAATAAATTTTCCTGTTTTATCATCTCTGATAATTATTTTATATTTATTATGATATTTGGTATGTTCACTCAATGTCATTAATTTTAAATTTTCAAGTCTATTATCAGTTTTTATTTCATTTATATGATGTGGTATATAATCATCTTTTAATACTCTAGTTCCATTAATAAAATCAAAATAAATATCATTATAAATTTCACTTTTTTCTATAACATATCTGTGTTCTCTATATCTACCATATTCATCAGATTTAGGATGATTTGGTAAATATATCATAATATATCCATATTGATTTATTATTTTATCATCAATAAATGATGAATTTAAATTTCCTTTTAATCCATATTGATGATTACCACTACCCTTCATATAAATAGCTTTTAATTTATATGAACAATTTTTTGAACATGTAATTCCATTAACAACTCTTTTTAATCTAAATGGTTTTAAATACATTATTTTACCACATATTAAACATTTACAATTAGGTTCTTTATTATTCATAATTAATTAGTTGATCCAAAACCTCCTCTATTATTATCTCCAAGATCATCAACTTCAATGAAAGTATATTTATTATCAAAGATCCATTTAAGTTTAATATACCATGGAGCTTTCATGGTAGGTCTTATCTCAAATTGACATAATCTATCTCCTTTATTAATAGTCGTATCTTTGAATGCTAATGCTCCGAATTTCCAAATATCATTATTACCTGAATAACCAATATTATTACTATCAGGCCCATCAATTACACCATAATGATTATGCTGAATAATATGTTTTTTTATAAAAGTACTGCTCCTCGGTACAATATTTGCTTGAAAATATTTAGGTAATTTCATTGATACACCTAGTGATATTAATTTGAATTCAAAAGGTTTTAATGTAACATTTTCGGCAGATTTTAAATCAATCCAATTTCCAAATGTTTCTAATTTACAAACAGGATTATGATATTTTATATATATTTTCATTTATTTAAAATTATTTAAAAATTCATCAATATTATCTTCAATTTTATTATTTTTTAAATATTCTTCTAATTCATCTTGAAAATTTTGTTTCATTGTCATTAAATCATTAACTTGATTTATTATTATTCTTGCTTGATTACCATTATCATTAATAATATTATTGTTTTTATAGTTATTTTCATCACTATAGAAAATTAATGATTGTTTCATTAATTCTATAATACCCAATAATTCATCAATATCATAATTATTCATCAAGTTTATTATTATCTTTTTTTGACTTATATTCTTTTATTAAAACTTTTGTTTCTTCAACTTCGCTTGGATATAATGTAAACTCTTTCCTAACTGGATAGTCATTTGGTTTATTTCTTATGTTAGATGCAAAAAATTTACCTTGAGAATCACTATTTTCAAATTCTTTATATAAATCTTCATTAATGTTTGAATAAGAGTATGTTCCTCCAGTTCTGTTGAAGCTTATATATAATCTTTTCAACATTGGAAAATAGGTTGTCTTGAGTACATTTGTTGAATCATATATGCATTCTATATATGTTCCATTGGCTTCAGTGCCATATTCTTTTTTTTCTAGTATCATAATTTAATTATTTATTGTTGTTATTTTTTAATATTTAACACATATTTTCAATTTCATCTTGAAAGATAAAAACCTGTTCTTTAAGCCACATTAAATCGTCATAATGATTTGCTCTATCATCAGCAAAATTTTTAATTAAATTATGAACTCTTTTTATTTGTTCATTACCACCAATTTCACTCCATTCTGGATGAAAATAATTTACATATACTAATGCATAACCTATTTCTTTAAACATTAATTTATCTAAATCTTTACAATTATTAGGCAAATAATTATATGTTTCAGGATCATCAAGATCTACTTTTTCTCCAAAGGCACAAATAAACTTTCTCATAATATTATTTTTTAAAAAACTTAAATTTTTCCATAATATAATTATTTTAAAATATTTAATGATTCGTATAATCCATCAATTAATGCATCTAATTCATCATGATATAAACCAGATTTTTCATCAGATTCTGGTGATTCAATTATTCCCCATATATATCCAATACCAATATTTTTATTAGTTATATACATTACATTAAGATGAATATTATACTTTGATAACCATTTTTTTATTAAATATAATTCAGAATATACCATATCTTCATCAGAATAAGAATATTCTAACCTACTCATATATCCTTTTTCCTTAGCTAATTTAAATATATTTTGTGATGTCATTATTTTTTACATTTACAGTCAGTACAACTACAAGACTTACTTTTATTTGGTTTAGCAAATAAATCATATTTATTAACAGTAAAATAATTTGGTGTAAGAGGTTTATTAAATGTTAATAATTCAACATATAGTTTACCTGTAAGAAATATTTTTAGTCTTTCATAGAAAGTTAATTTCCAACAAGATATTACTTCACCTTGATCTGAATTATTTTTAAATGCTGGTAAGGGTAAATATTCGGGCTGATTTTCAGCATAAACTATATTTTGTTCTTTAAAATTTATAGGTTTCAAATTATTAATATTATTTAATATTTATAAAGTTATTATTTTATAATTAGTTACTATTATAAAAATTTCTCGAACGAGAAAAATTTCTATCAATCCACATTCCTAATTTTTCGGGACATGGAATAGCAATTACCCAACGAAAAAATGGTAATAATCCAATAATACCAATGCCCCAATGTGTATTAGCAACTATTGTAAGTTCAAAACTTGGGCTATCAATAGTCCATATTGTAAATATTAACCATTTAAAAGTAAATCCACTAGTATTATACACGTTTGCTTTCTTAAATTCCAAAGTTGGAATTAATGGAAAAATATGTTTATTATACCATTTTCTAGGTTTGAAATAAGATACTATTTCTTCCATAATAATATTTTTAGTTATTAATAATTTCACAAATATAATAATTTTATAATTATCATCCAAACTATTTATAAAAAATATTAATATTATTGGTTCAACTCTAAAATATGGTTGGTATAATAAATATAAGGAATAAAAATAGGGAATAAAATGACAGGGCATACAGAAACGGAAAATTTAGTAATAAAAACCTCATATTTTAGTGAGGAATTTATTGAAATGTATAAAAATTCAACACAAATAAACAAAGATTATATAATTGCACTTTTTTATGGATTTGTAGATGTACTTGAAGATTATCTTCCATTACTTAGGGATAATTTTGAAGCCAGAATACTCTTTCTCAAGAGTCTTTAGAAGTTCATCTATTGTAATATAATCTATATTAATTCGTTGAATAAATTCATCATCGTTTAAATTTTGTATTATATTTTTAAATGAGCGAAGCATATCAGCCATTCTAGGAACTAGAATTGTATAATAAAGATTATCGTCAATAACAGTATATTTGCCATTTGCTAAATCTTTTACTTTTTTAAAAATAAAATAAGTATAAGAATCAAATTGTTGCTTGTTAAACAATTCTTTTAACTTCTCAGTTTCTTCAACACTGAATTTATTATCAATCATAATTATAAATAATTATTTATTAATATTAGTTTCAAAAAAATCACCTAACTCATCTTTAAAAGAGATATTATATTTTGAATCATCTAACTTAAAATTAAGAATAATATTGGTTTTATCATTCATACTAACAATATATTCATTAGTATTTATTTCTGACATAGTTAAAGCATATCTTTTATCGATTCTTGTAGGTAAGAATTTCACCATATTAAAATCATAACAATTATTACATGTACTTGGAATTAATAAAACAAAAATTGGATATGAATAATGTCTCCCTTCAAAATATTCTCTATAGTTTGATGTAATTAATAGATCTCCATTACTTAATTGAAATGTACTTGCGCAGCCACCTCTTTTAATGGAATAATCATTAAAATCAATTGTAAAATTATTATTCGTTAAACTGGTATAAATAGAAGTTGGAGTAGTTATAGTCCATTTATTATCAGATGATTTTTTGAATAAATAAATATTCCTTTCTTTAGGTTTTGTAATAAATAACTTATTATCAGTATCGGTTATGGTATCATAAGATAAAATCAATGGTGAATCCTTATGTTTAATGCTTATACAAAGATCGTTTATATAAGAAGTAGGGTCAATGCCTTTCTTTTCTAAATTAATAATATGGGTTACATTAGATTCAATTGCAGTAATATTTTGAGAATAAAGATTTGTCGAGAATGAAAAAATAAGAATTAAAATAACTATATGTTTATATTTTAGTTTCATACGATTTATTTTTTATATTAATAATAGTCATAATAATTCCTAAAATTAACCCAATAATATTACCAAATAAAATAATGCCATACCATTCAGGATTTTTTTCAGGATCTGTTAATATTTGATTGATTATTAATAATGTAATAGCGGAAATAATACTTCCAATACCCCACCATATAGCATATTTATTTTTCTTTCTATAGCTGAATATAGCTTTAATTCCAAATACTATTGAAATAACTGCCAAAAGAAATAAAAAAAATAGTATTATAATAATAGTAAATCCTCCTGTAGAAGTATCTTCAACTTCTTCACCACAATTAGCACAGTTATATCCTGGTGTTGCAGGATAATAACCGCAATTATTACATTTTATATAATCTGACATAATAAGTTTTCTTGAAGTTTTAGTTTTAATTGGAAATATCTTTTTTATTTTCGTATATAACTTTCCCATTTAGTTTAACGATTAAATATTCCTTACAATCAAATGCACCAGAACAACTTGAAAATGTTGACATTTCCATTAATCCGTTTTCAATAAACATAATTACACCTTTTGTTATATTGCCACCGCTACCAGTTTCAGGAGTTTGAAATTGCCAAACATTATCATTATCTAAACTGTTAAAAATATACTCAATAGAATAACCTTCATTATTTGTTTCATCTTTAACATATAAAGCATATTTATCACCAGCTATTATTTCCTTTAATTCATAAATTTTATGCGGTTTATTTGGAGAATATTTATCAATAAGATTTATCTTTTCTTTGATTGATTTAGGAATGTTAATTGATTTAGAAGTATTTGTTATTGTCTTTTCTGTTGGGTTAGAATGCTTATTTGAACAGGAAATATTAATAAAAAGTAATAAACTAATAGTTATTTTATAATTATTTTTCATATCAATTGGTGTTTTTAATACATAAAACATAACAATTATCAAATAAGGGACGTTCTGTAACATAATAGATATGATAATCTATATCTCCTGTATATGAAATATGAAACACAAATGGTTTGTTATTAGAAGTAGATAAAGCCAAAAAATCCCATTCTTTTTGTTTAAGTCCATATTGATTTTTAAAACTAACACAAGCACCTGTAAAAAAAGTTTCTTTATCACTAATAATAGTTGATCCTGAGAAAATTTGTTTTGTATAATATTCTATGACTTTTTTCCACTCCTCAACATTTGGTAATCGCCAGCCATCAGGACAAATATTTTCTAATTCAGTTTTTGAATAAACTGCATAACGATATGGCTTGTTAAATTGTAACTGAGTTGACATCCATATTTGATTATTAACTTTTGTCCAGCCATAGTGCTTAGAATCTCTTTTATCAATAAAATGCCCAGAATTAGCATTTTCAAATAGCCAATTTTCTGCTAATGAATAATATGGACTTTTTGGGTATTTTCCAAGGTAGTATTCGTAATAAAGTGAATTATTTGTATTTTTTATTACATCCCAATTATTTTTATATATTTTTGACCAAGCAGAATCAACATATTTTCCTGAAATATATTTATTTATAAATTTTTCATTTTCGCTTTTACATGAAATAATGATTAATAGAAGTAAAAGCCCAATTTTCATTAACTTTTTCATAATTGATTCATTTTTTAAAGAAGGTATATTCAAAAGTAATAAAAAAACAATTGCACATACAGGCATGTGCAAAATAATTTTCAAAAAGCATTACTTGTGAGATATTACAAGCGATGTGAAAACGCCAATTGAACTATATGTCATCAATAGAATTTTGGTATTGAGAAAGCAACAGAATCTTTCTCAGGCTGGATTGGCTTATTGTATAGGAGTATCGAAAAGCTTTATTGCTAACGTTGAAAATCCTAAAAACAGGGCTAAATATAATATTTCACATCTTAATGAGATAGCAAAGGCTCTGAATTGCTCATTTAAAGAATTTTTTCCTGAACAGCCGCTTTAAATTTTCTATAAGTATTTATAGAAAATTAATAATATGATTTTTAGTTATTTTGAATCAGAAGATAAGCGAGAATATAATTCTGAATTATTTGAAAGAAGTTTATTTAATTTAAAATATGGTAAATATATGAGTAAAACTCCTTTTTCATTTATTGAAAGTAATCTTCCTTCTGATAATTTTAAAAAATTACCAGTAATTCCAATAAGTATAAAAAATAAAAATAGTGAGCAAGATATTATCCAAGGTCTTATAGATACAGGCTCTGATATAAGTTTTATCGATGTTTTTGTTGCAAAACAATTAAACCTTTCAATAATTGATACCATATCCGCATCAGGCATCACATATTCAATGGAAAGAAAACCTGTTTGTAATGTAAATATAAGTAATGAGGCTATGGATGGAAAATGGCTTAACCTTAATGTTGGTGTAACAGATACTCATCATCCTAATGCACAAATTATTTTAGGTAGAGATTTTATCAATACATTTAAATCAGTTACATATGATATAATTAATAATCGAATGATACTTGATTATTAATTGTTTAGTTGTATAATTGCAATACAGAATTTATTTCTTCAAACTCACTTATTACTTTTACATATTTACTATAGTAATGATTATTACAATTACCGTAATTCGTCCTGCCATTATTGTGTAAGAACTTCAAAAAAGCCAATTCAGTTTCCCTATAAGACATTAATCCTTCTTTATCTTCCAGTATCTTCCTACAAATTAAAGTAGTTGTATCAAATTGAAGCTTATTATTGGTTTCACTATAATATTTCATAAAACTTTTTACTTGTACAATAAATTCATACCATTTGGCATAAGTACCTAAATATTTAGTCGATACACCTTTTAAATGACGATTTACAAAATCCTTAAATCCCTTTGTATATGCATTCACTGTTTGGTTATGTACTACAGGATTTTGAAAATTGATATGTTGTTTGGCCATGAATGTCTCATGATTTAAGTCATTAATATTATCCTTGAAATATGACTTATATGTCGGGTGCTTATCGGTATAAATATTTGAGTTATTAAATCTGTCATTTCCAAAATATTTCTTTAAATCTTCTTTGCTTGTCCTACCCATATGAGATTTATATAATTCTAAATTACCTTGTTTCCTGCCATAAGCAAAGAATAGTTTTACATTATAATTGGAATCACCTACTTGATTTCTTCTCCAATTTTTATAAGCCCTTTTATCATCCGATAAATTTAATTTTCTTCCTTTTCTACTTATCATAAAATATGCCTCATCAAATTCAATATCTTCATTATTAAATGAAGGTGATACAATATTCATAGCTGATATAAGCTTTTGTCTCCAATTAAATACCGTCTGTTCAGAGACATTTAATTTCTTTTTTATGACTTTTAACGAACTAATATTCAGGCTAAGAAAATCATCAACAAAATCATTCCATTTATTCAATTTATGAATACCAGATAATACAGATTTTGATTTATAAGTAAAAGATTTCTTACAATCCTTACATAAAAACCTGTTAATACCATTTCTCGTACCATTTTTAATAATATTCTTTGAACCACAATGAGGACAAACGGACATATCAGTATGATGTTCATCAAATATACTATATGTAGATTTGATATAATTTATCAATTCCCTTTTCTGATTAACATCTAAGTTTTCAATCTTGTCTTTTATACTTTCAATTTTCATAATAATATAATTTATACAATATTATACGAAAATCATTACTTAAATGTTACAAAATGTTTGATAAATTTTATATTATTTTAAACAATAAAAATTATAAATAATTATAATTTTTTATAACTGACATAGTATTTATATGAAATTATGAATATTATGAAAACTTTAAAATTTATTTTCTTAACTTGGCTTATTAATGCTTGGAAATATATACAAGAAAAGATAAGACTTATGATAATTAGGACATTAAAGAATGTTTCAGATAGTTTGTTAAAGTACTACTATATAGAATTTAGATTTTTTACGATGGACAATCAAAATTCATATAAACTACCTATGATTACTCATGTTGTAGATTTAAATGAAGCCATTCATTTACAACAAAATATATATGATGCTTTAAGGGATAGAAAATTTAACGTTACTGATACTAAATCACCTCAAGAAATATTTGACCTTAATAAAACTATTGAAGAAATAAATGTTTCACAGCAAATAAATGGTTATGTTACAATAAGGATAATATTAGACACAATTGATATTAAAAATGGTATAACATCTGTATATCACAAAAACAAAAAAGATATAAAAGAATTCAAAGTAAATATCATTGGAAAAGAAAAAATACCCTTTGAATTAATCAAAGATTTATTTGTAATTGAATTAAATAAATCAGCATTAGAAAGCTAGAATTTATTATGACCGATAGCATTGCTAATAATTTGAAATAATTGCATTAATCGAAATTATGACTATAGATACAAACATTTCTATTGCTAATATTTTGCAAATATTTATTAGTCTAATAACACTTTGTTTAGCCTTTAAAATATCAAAAAAATTATTGCCTGATGAATTAAAAAAGAGACAATTAGAATCAGTTTTAGATCTTATAAAGGAATTAAATAATTTTTCTTTTAGCATTGAAATAAATCGAATAAATAAAAATATGTCTGGTTCTTCTTTTGGTTTGAATAACATGAATTTATTTGTGTTCTCAAGATACATAGAAGGACTTACAACACCAGGAATAATGGAAGCAGAAGTTATATTTAAAGATTGTTCTCAATTATTTAATGCGAGTAAATATCTTAGTAATCCGTTATTGCCCGCACAAATTGCTAATCAAATTGAAGCTATTTTTAATAAAGGTATGATTAATTTTGATTATAGCGATATTGAAAATGAAGAACTATATGTTGTAATTATAGATGCATATAATGATATTCAATATAATGGACAAGGAAATTTATTTCGTGCCTCATCGTTATGCTTTTCTCATTTAAAAGAACTTATTATTGAAGTTGATAAATTAAACTTCATACTAAAAAAATGGTGTGATAAAAATAATTTAAAAAATCTTAATTTTAAAAATAACTGATCTTATAGCTTTAATAATCAATTTATCTAAATAATAACTATTTATATATACTATCAACCATATTTTAGAGTTGAACCATATTATTTTACATAATGCAAAAAAATATTTATCAGCATAAGCCTAAATATACATTAAATCTTGATCCTCCAAAACCTGGAAATGAATATCTTAAATATGGGTTTGATAGAATTGAAGAATTGATGAAATTAACAGACCAAAAAACAAAATATTTTCCAAGGACAATATTATTAGAAAATATAGATCAATCAGTATTTGATTATGTTAATGATGATAAGATGAAATTATATCTTAATGGCAAACAAGCACCTGTTTTTTATCTTGAGAATGAAAGATGGGGGGATTTTCAAAAGACTTGGAAATTTATGGATAATGATAATAATGTTCCGACACCATATATTACTATTCGAAGAATAAATAAAGAAATAGGTACAAGATTAGGACTTAAATATCGTGTTCCACAACCAAGAAAATTTGCTTATTTAGATGTGCCGATATTAGATAATGGTCAAATAATATATCTTCGTTTTAAAATTCCTGAACCTACTAATGTTGATTTAACTTATGATGTATCATTATTTACTAAATATAGAGAAGATGTAAATCTTTATGATGAACAAATATTAAAATTATTTACTTCTCGTCAAACATATACTTTTATTAAAGGAAATCCATGTCCAATATTACTAGAAGGAATGATGGAAGCTAATACAATTGAAAATATTGATGGTGATAAATTTTATATGGCCAAATATACCATTAAAATCTTAGGCTTTATTCAAGATGAAAAAGAATTTGAAATTGTTAAAACAAGTAGAAAACCTACAATAGGAATTGGATTAATATAATGGCGGATATGTAACCCAAGGATTATCGTTTAGATTATTTTTTAATTCCACATAAGCTTTTTCGATTAAATATATTAGCCTTAATGATACATCATTATAATTATCTGAATCAATTATATTATTTATAAGATAACATAATTTAAGTGATAATAATTTAGTTTTTTTCATTTAATATAATTTAAGTCAATATGATAATAATAGATACTCTTTTGATAAATATATAAATCATAATATGAAACATATTTAGGTTTTAATATTATTGGATATGAATTAATATCATAGTCAATACCATAACATAACTGCATTATCAAATTATTTTTAGATTTTTTCATTTTACAAAAATACTAAAAAGTATCGTATAATGCACCTTTTATATAATTTTTTTCATGATTTATATTCAATAGCATATAAAAGTATCGCATAGTGCACTTTTCATATTAAAAAACATATAATAATATTATTCATGATGCATTTAGCATAAAATTATTTAATTATTATGATATATTTAGCATAAAGTATCATATATAATAATTTTTATTGATCAAAATAAGTTTGAGTTAAATAATTAAATGTGTTACCTGAAGGAAAATTCTGTTGTTTTTGTGGTAGAATATCTAATGATCTATTAAACTTATCGATATAATTATTATTTACAACTTCAAGAGGTGTTATATTTGCTATGTTAGTAACAAAATTAAAACTTCTATTACTAATATTAATATTTACTTTATAATAATATTTTTCATCAGTAGGCATATTAACATTTTCGTTATTATAAAATAAATGCAATTTACCTAATTTAGCATTAAAAAAACTATATCTTATATAATAATTAATGGTATTACCTGTTATACTATTAATAATATTTATTGGAATATATAATAATGATAATTGTTTATTAGCTGCTATAGATATGTTATATATTGAATTAGTATCATTTCCTAGAATAGTAAAATAGTTAGTTGTTATCTTATTTTGAGTATTTGCATTAAATGAATCATATAAATCAATAATATAAAAACTATTTTTATAACTAGTTCTATTAAATATAATATCATCATTAATAAATCCAATAGCAGTATAATTAGTAATATATGAAGTAATACCACTATAATTAAAACTTATATTTATATTGTCATAATTTTTAAATTTAAATTTTTCAATATCATTGCTTTCATTAATACTATCATTTGTGGCTTTATTAATATAAGAATCTAATGCATCTTGTTCACCAACAGTGCTAATATTATATGATAAAGGAATATTAATACTTTTATCTAAACCATTATTTAAAAATTTAAATTGTGTAATTTTCATATTATTCACTGTATTTTATGCACATGGTTTACCGATATTTGTTAAATCACTATTAGGCAAATTGCTTGTTATACTTGGATCACCATATTTAATACTACTAAATATTCTATTTGTAGTATCATCATTTAAATATGGTATAACATCAAAGATTATATTAGCAAACAAATATCTTTTTTTATTAACAAATGGATAATCTACACCTATTCCAGATATTGGATCTATAAATCCTTGATCTAAAATATCTCTCCAAACATAATTTCCATTTTCAATATTTGTTGCATAATTTGGAATACTTGCTACTTCATCATATGTTGTACCAGAAATATTAACAAGACTTAAATCATCTGAAAAATATCTTAATTTTAATGGTATTAATGGTTCATATTTCCACATCACATTAACAATAGTATTACCAGAAATTATAGGGGTTTTTATATAATATTCTTGGTTTTGTAATTGTGTTTGAAAAAATTGAGTACTAATATATTGAATATTATCACCATATATTCTATCATTAATATTTAATGTTTGACCAGTAAATCCAATTATTGAGGTATTTCCACTAATATCAAATTTGGTACTGTATGTAGTCTCAGTATTACCACTACCATTACTAGTAGGCTTATATTGTAAATAAAGATAAAGATCAGTTAATGGAAAATTAAAATTATCTCTATAATCTATTACATCAACATCAATATTAAGATTAAAAGCAATATCTTGATCATTATATATATTTGTTGAGAATCCGGCAGTATATAATTCAATATTATTTGGTTTTCCAATTACATCAAAATATCTTATATATTGATTTATTCCTGATATTGTAGTTAATTGTGTATAACCTGAAAAACTTGGTTTAACTAAGTAAATATCAAAACTATTGAATAGATTTTTATTATTAATTGCTTTTGGTAAAAATAAGTCAGAAATATTACTATAATTTAGTGTTAAACCATTTAATAATGATAAATATTGTATTTTTCCATATAATCTATAAATTTCAGTTGCTTGTCTCTCATTATCAAATACTTTACTCACATCCAATACATTTCTTGCATCAAATTCAGTTAATAAATCATTATTCTGAGATAATTGTAATTTAATATAATTATCTGCATTAACTGAATTTGTATTTTTTGCTGAACCTAATTGAATAGAATATTGATAATCCATTTATAAAATAATATAACCTTTTGTTATAAATAGATTAAAATAAAAAACTCCCCACGATAATTAGTTAAGGGAGTTTAATTATATATAAATTTTAATATTATTGTTTTTGATAAACAAAAGTTAAATTATAATTATTATATAAATATAATAATCCTTGATTAATATTTGAACTTTGTGTTATTGTAAAATCATATGCAACACCAGTTATATCATCAAATTGATAAATAAGTAAATGTTCATTTTTTATTTCCCATATTAAATTTTGATATTCTCCAGTTGTTGTTAAATCTTTATTTAAGCCAAATGTTTTAACAGTAAAATTTTGTTGTATACCTTTAGAATCTAATACTTTTGTTAATTTCCAAGTACCAACATATGGTAGCCAAGAAGGATTAATTGTTTTAATAACCGATTGATCTGGAGAAATATTTTCTTTTTTACAATTTGTAAATATTGTTACAAATAATATTAAACTTACAAAATAAATAATTTTTTTCATGTTTTTAAATTTTTAATTATTAATATTTTTTATTTGTATATATGTACGAAAAAAATATTTTTTTGTTATAAAAAAATATAAATATTTTATATTAAATTTAATATTAATTTAATAAAGTTATTATTAAATGAACCTTTAAATATGTATGCACTACCAGTATTTCCAGTATATGGATGCCCATACCATACATCCCACGCAGATTGATCATAACCTCTTGGGTCTAAAACAATATTTGGTTTTCTATATTTATATAATGACGTATCAATATTAACGCCATAACTATTTCCATCAATTATAGCATTTATTCCTTTTTTTGGAATGAGATTTAGCTTAGATATTTCACTACTTGTAAGTTCCACAAAATCCGTTTGCATTGCTTTACTTGTTATCCAATTTTTAGTGTTTGTTAATCCGGCAAATATTGGCTGTGTATTATCAGACATATTATAGTTTTGGGTACTTTGAAAGCTTTCAAACACAATATCTGAGGTGATTTGCGAACGACTAGGATCAACATTATGACCAGCAGTAATATAATTTATCATAGTGATGAGACCATTAATCCATTGGCCACCAAAAAATTTATTTCCTAATGAATCAACAGCATTATATGCCATATCATACTGAAAAGTCGAACCAGTGGTATTTGGATTTATTATATAATTTAATGTATCAATATCTGTTTGTGTAATTTTATTACTTCCAGCAACTTTGGCGTACATTCCGCCAATATAGTTAGTATTACCACTTAAAATATTACTAGAATATGGTATATTATATATATTTCCTAATTGTGAGGGTGTAATATATTTTGTTGGCCAAAATTGTGCTGGCATATAAATAAACCCTGCTTTAAATTCTTTATGTTCTTTACGCCATAAATAATTATCAATATCATGTAAATGTGACTCTTCAAATAATCCTCTATTTTGTGGTATTTTTATAAAAGATTTATTATTTATTTCAGGTATATTAACATATGAAAAAACTTTATTAAAACCAACATCCATTGGTAATTCTGGACTTTCAAAAACTAACATACCATAAAATCTAGTAAATATACCAAAAGGACTATTATCATCAACAACAATTTCATTACCTGAGTTATCAAATACAACCTTTCTTCTATTACAAGTAATATTTAATAAAAAATCACCGTTATCATTAAATTCAAAATATTCTTCTGAAGGTATTTGAAAAACATCTTTAGTAAAATCAATACCTAAAGTATCTCCACTTAATATATCTATAGGTACGTTTGTTTGATAACTAAAAACACTTATTTTAGGTGTAAAGCCCGTTCTATATGTTCTAATATCTGTTGCATTATCTTGATCTTGACCATATAAATAAAATCCATCATCTAATGATATTATTGATGAACCGAATCTAGTTCTATCTGGATTACCAATTGTTGTTAATCTTCCCATAGATATTGCAGTTCCTGCAATTGTAAAAAATCCATTAATTTTACTTTTTATTTTAAAGTCTTGTCTTGTTATACCAATTTGAAAATTATTTACATCACCCCAAAATGGTATAATATTAATTGCTAATTCTTGAACTTCAATATTTGGTAAACTATTTAAATCATTACTTTCCTTTATTTTTGTTGCATTATTAATAAATAAATTAGGAGAATATCCAAGGGCAGTTATCATACTCTGTGGATTCATTGAATATTTACCTATGTCAGTTATATCTACCGATAAATGAATTGTTTGAGTATTAATAGGTATTCCAAACATCATATAATCGCCATAATTATTTGTTAAACAAGTAAATTTAAAATAATTTTTATATACTTCCAATAATGTTTTATTTACCATTAATTCTTCTTTAATTGGAAAAGATCCGAAAGGTTGTTTGGGCTTATAAACACCTGTTTCAAAATTGTACGAGGCTGTACGAGGCAACAAATTATAACGCTTATTATTATTTTTATCTGTTGGTAAAGTATATGGATATATAGAAGTAATATCCGAATTTAACGAATCTTCATCTGTTAATGGTATAAATACAGATAGTTTAGCATTTGGTATACCAATACCATTATCTGAAACTACTCTGCCAACAAGTACACCAAAATCACTATTCATACTTTGATAAATATCTTTTTGATCTATCTGTAAACTTAATATCTCTAAGGTTTTGATATCTTGTTCAAGTTTAACAAAAATATATTTATCTTGATCAATATTATCATCATTTAAAATAACTTTTTGGGTTTTATTTGACATATTATATTTATATAATATAAATAGTATGTTATAGAATGATAATTATAAAATTTTATAATTCATATATTTTCATATAACACTTTATTCAGTAATCTTAATAGTTTCTCTTTTCATAGTATTTTATTATGAAACAAGTTTATAGGGATTAACCCTTATTGGGTGAACTACAACACCCTCTATCCCATCAACAAATGCATTTGGGAATACTTTTCTAATTATATTGCCGCTTCCATTACAATCAGCATTTATAATTATACCTTCATTTGAAATAAATAAACCTCGATATTTTCTATTACCCAAATAATTATCGTGGCGACATAATTCCTCAAAATCGATAAAACTACATTTACTAGTATAACTTTCTTCAGTGAGAATAACATCAATACCAACCAATTCAGCTTTATATTTAATTATATCAATTAATCTGGCATGTGGAATATTAACAAAATTTTGATTATTACATTTACCAATATTAGATTCTTGTTTCCATAAAAGATTTTTACCAATTACTAATGTGCCAATATTATTAGATATTAAATGAGTAATAATATATCTACTTGTATTATGTAAATAATTATCGACCTTTTTATTTCTTTTATTAGTTAATTTTATTATTCTATTAGAGTTTTTATTACCAACAAATGATTGAAGTTTTGCTTTCTTTTTATTATAATATTGATTTATTGCTTTTAGTGGTCTACCGTTAATCAATAATGGTTTTACATTATTTTGATTTGATGTTATAGCACACAAATTATTTATTCCAATATCAATACCTATAATATTATCCTTCTTTAATTTTAAGTCATTAATATTTTTCTCATAAATTATTTCTATTACATATTCTTTATTTTTAGGTATTATTCTTACTTGATTAATATTTTTTTGTTTTGTTAGTATTCTAATATTAGTTCCAGATAAATGAACAATATCATTTTTTAATTCTTTTTCATATATTGCTTGAATAGTATAAATTAATAAATTTCTGCCTTTAATTTTATCTCTGTATTTAGGTAATTTAGGTCTTCCATTATATTTATGAGGATTTATTTTATAATCCTTAATACTTTTAAAAAATGATTTCCAATTTTTATCTAATAACATTAATATTTGTTGACTTACTTTAGCTGGTAAATTTTTATAATCAACATCTTTATTATTTTGTAATTGTTTTTGTATGTTATAATAATTAAGATAATTAGCATGATCAACTAATCCATCCTGTTTATCTTTACTTGTTTTAATAAATTCTTGTCTTATAATATAGTTTGCCTTATTATAAAGATTTTTCGATAAAAAACACAATTCATCTAATTCCTTATAATAAGGATGATTACTACTAATTTTATGCTTTTCTATTAATATCATTTATTATCCTCAATTGTTTTTATTCTATTTCAAATAATTTAATATATAATTTGCAAAGATAATGATAAATTTATTAAATACAAACAAATTAATTTTCTTTCGAAATATTTTTAGTATTTATATAAAAATAATTGAATAATAATAAAAATTAATACTAATAAAATAAATTAAAATGGCAAATTTCGTTTTTACATCTCCTGGCGTAAAGTACAAGGAGACTGATTTATCGACCGTAGCTAAAACAGTGGGAATTACTACATTAGGTTTAGTTGGTGAAACTCTTAAAGGCCCTGCTTTTGAACCAATAGCTATTGATTCACAAGCAACATTTCTTAATAGGTTTGGTGGTCAAAGTATAGATAAATTTAAAGGTAATGGTCAATTACAATATCAATTACCATATGCAGCTAATACTTATTTAACAGAATCTAATCAACTTAATGTAACAAGAGTTTTAGGTTTAAGTGGTTATAATGCTGGTAAAGGATGGGCAATAGTATTAAATGCTGGTATTGATCTTACTACAACTGGAACAACAGGTTCTCCATCGAGTGATACTGCTTCATTTAATAACAATATTTATTTAGGAACTGCAATTTATCATATTGGCGATACTGGTACTTTTTTTAGTGGTTTTACTAAAACATCAGCAACCCATTTTACTGGTTTAAAAGTAGCATTTACTGCAAGTACATTATCTAATGGTTCTGGTACTGTTGCAACAAAAACATATACATTAACTGGTAGTTCTTTCAGCGCGTATGAAAATATGGTACTTGCTGTAGTTAGATCAAGAGCAACAGTTCAAGATAATATTAATGCCGCTCCTACAACAATATTTGATACAACAAATTTAACAATATCTGCAAATACAACAAATATTGGTGCTGGTGATATGTTTGGTAATTTTACTTTAACAGCAGCTAAACCTTCTGGAACAACTGAAACATATCAAGTATCATTAAATCCAAATAACGGTAATTTTATAACAAGTGTTATTGGTCAAAAACCTAAAGATAAAAGCACCAAAATTTGGGTTGAAGCAACATTTCCTGATTTATTAAAGAAATTAGATGCTGATGGTATAGGTTATGGTATTAAAACTACTTTAGTTGATTTAAATAGTGCTGCATATACTGATTATAAAGTACAATTTCAAACACCTGAAACTCCTTGGGTTGTTTCACAGCTTCGTGGTAATACATTAAGTAAATTATTTAAATTTATTAGTATATCTGATGGTAATTCAGCTAATCAAGAAATAAAGGTAGAAATATTAAACATCAACCCTTTAACACAAAGTTTTGATATCTATGTTCGTGATTTTAATGATACTGATGATAATCTTAATATTTTAGAATCATTTACTAATTGTTCAATGATTAATGGAACAAATAATTTCGTTGCTCAAAGAATAGGAACTGTTGATCAAGTATATAGTAAACAAAGTCAATACATAATGCTTGAAATGCATGATGGAATACCTGATGATGCATATCCTGCTGGATTTGAAGGTTACAATTTTAAAGATTTTAGTATCAGTGGAACAAGTACCACATCTGGTATTAATGCTGTTAAACCTAAAATATTTTATAAACAATCATACTTATCAACCGAAAGGCCTAATAAAGTTTGTTTAGGTATAAGCAATTTAGGTTATAGTAGTACATCCTTAAAAGGAACTGGTATAAATCAAAATTATTATAATTTTAATGGTCAATCTGGTTTTAGTAAAACTAAAGGTTTTCACCTTGATAGTAATGCTACTGGAAATTATTTTGAAGGCACTGAATTAATTGGGCAATTTGAAGTAGGTGCTGGTGGATTTACAATTAATGACGTTTTAAATCCTGTATCTCCTTATTTTAATATTATTACTAGAAAATTTGTTTTAGTTCCTGCTGGTGGTTTTGACGGCTGGAATGTTAATAGAGATATTAGAAGTTATGGCGACTTGTATAATCAAGGTAATGTATTTGATGGCGTAAATGTTGGCGAAACTGCAACAAATGATTTCCAAGCATGGACAACAGCTATTAATACTTTTAGTAATCCTGAACAAGTAACTATTAATCTTTTAGCTACTCCTGGTATTAATTGGAGTGATCAAAATATTTTAGTTAAGAATACTATTGATATGATCGAAAATCAAAGAACTGATACTCTCTATGTTATTGATTCTCCTGATGTAACTATTCAAACAAGTATTGGTGATGATAAACCAGATGTATTAGCTTCTCAAGATATTGCTGATCTTTTAGATACTGCTGATATTGACTCAAGTTATTCAGCAACATATTTCCCTTGGATACAAGTACGTGACACACAAAACAATGTTAATGTATTTATTCCACCAACAGGTGAAGTTGTTAAAGCTGCTGCTTTCACCGATAATACAAGTTTTCCTTGGTTTGCAGTTGCTGGTTTAACTAGAGGTGTAACAGGTGCATTGAAATCTAAATATAAATTATCATTGGATGCCAGAGATGTTCTATATACTGCTAGAATTAATCCTATTGCAGATTTTCCAGATGTTGGAACAGCTATATTTGGTCAAAAAACTTTACAAGTTAAAGATTCTGCTTTAAATAGAATAAATGTTAGACGTTTAATATTACAAATGAAAGTATTAATTTCTAACGTAGCAGTAAGGTTGTTATTTGAACAAGATGATCAAACTACTGTAGATCAATTCTTATCTAAAGTTAATCCTATATTGGATAATATTAGAAGAGAAAGAGGTTTGACTAATTTTCAAATACAAATGGCGGTAAATCCTGAGGATCAGGATCGTAACCAATTATTTGGCACTATTTCCATACAACCGACTAGAAGTCTGGAGTTTATAGGAATTGAATTTGTAATTACTCCTACTGGTGCAAGTTTTAGTGCTTAAAAATAAAATAATAAATAATGAAGCCCAATTAGATAAATTTCTAGTTGGGTTTTTTATTTATTAAAATAAAAAATTATATATTATACAAAAAAACCATAAATGATAAAGCATTTATGGTTTTTACTAAACAATATTATGTAACTAATTGATTATACGTTTAATATACACGTAGCTGGCTGAATTACCAACTTCAAAAGTTGGATCGCATCGCTGGAATAATCATTTGATCCTGCATCAAAGCTAACTATCTGACAATCAGTAAGTGACCACTTCTCGATTTCTAAACCTGTTGGATCTGTTGACTTTAAGAGTAAAGTTTTTTGATATCCAGCCGCATAACCTTCTCTGCCAGTGAGACTTTCAGCATGTAATCTAACCCATTCCATTAACTGTTGCGATGTTGATGGTCCAATTGGATCTATAAATGTTAATTCCATTTCATCCCAATTAAATTTACCAGCAACATATCTTTCAGTATTAAAATAAGGTATAACTACTTTATTTATTTTCATTGAAGGTCTTTTAAATGCTTGAATTTTCCATACTTCTATTCCTAATTCAGCAGGAAATTCACAAAAAAACCTATTTTCTCTTTTTGGCTCGTATTGAAAAGGTACTCCTCTTATTTGTTCCATTTTACTATTTATATTAAAATATTTTTATTATCTTTGTAAAATATAATTTTTATTATAAATAGTATTAAATATGAAAAATTTATCAAAAGAAGAATTAATTAATTATTTTTTAACTAATAATGTTAATGGTCGTAAAACAAATGAAAAACATTTAAATAAAGTTTTTCCAAATTTAATTAATGAAATAAATGATTTTATCGAAAAAAGTGAATATGATATAAGCATTCATTTTACACAAAAATTATATAATTATTTATATAATATTAATAAAATACAGAAATGTAATAATTGTGGATGTCAAATAAAATGGAATAATAGATTTACTGAAGGATATAGAAAAACATGTTCATATAAATGTTCTTTTAATAGTAGTGAAGTTAAAGAAAAATCAAAACAAACAAACTTAGAAAAATATGGATCTGAATGTTATTCAGGAACTGATGAATATAAAGAAAAAATAAGACAAATAAATTTAAATAAATATGGCGTTGAACATATATTTCAAGCTGAAGAAGTTAAAGAAAAGATGAAACAAACTAATTTAGAAAAATATGGTAATGAAAGTTATTCAAAGACAGAAGAATTTAAAGAAAAAAGATTAGAAACAAATATGGAAAGATATGGAGTTAGTACTGCATCTAAATTAGATATTACAAAAGAAAAAATGAAACAAACAAATTTAGAAAGATATGGAGTATCATGTACTATGTTAGTAGATGAATTTAAAAACAAATGTGCAAATTCAAGAAGAAATAACACAATACAAAAATATATTACTCATTTTAATAATCCAAATATTATAATATCTACACATAAAAAAAATGAATTTTTAATAGAAAATTATTGTAAAATACATAATAAATTTATTATAAATAGAAATATTTTAAATCAAAGAGTTTTTGGATATAAATTAGAAAATATATGTACAATATGTAATCCTGTTGGGTCATTTAATTCTTCAGGAAGAGAAAAAGATTTAAAAAATTTTATTGAAAATAATATTAATTCAATATTAAATAAATTAATTATTTTAAAGAAGGAATTTGATATTTATATACCTAACTATAATTTAGCTATTGAATTTAATGGTTTATATTGGCATTCAGATAGATTTCTATCTAAGAGTTATCATTTAGAAAAAACAATACTTTGTGAAGAAAACAACATTCAATTATTACATATATTTGAAGATGAATGGATATTTAAGCAAGAAATTATTAAATCATTAATTTTAGAAAAATTGGATATTTATAGTGATATTATAAATTTAGATGATGATAATTATAATATTTTAGAAGTTGATAATGATATTTCCTCTAAATTTTTAGATAATAATCATATTCAAGGAAATACTAATTTAAATATTAAGTTAGGCTTATTTTATAATAATGAATTAGTATCAGTTATGTGTTTAAATAAATTAAATGATAATGAATATGAAATATTAAGATATTGTAATAAACTTAATATTAATGTAATAAATGGATTTAAACATCTAATTGATTATTTTAATAATAATTATAATCCGAATAACATTATATTTTATGCTGATAGAAGATATTATAATAATTCTAATTATGAAAAATTAGGATTTAAATTAATTACATATACTGAACCTAAATATTATTATGTAAACAATTCGCAAACAAAAAAATATAATAATATCGAAATTCATAAAGACCAACTAATAAATAAAGATATTTTTGAAAATCAAATTGAACCTTTAACTACTTATGAAAAGAAATTTTTAAAAATCTATGATTGTGGGGATATAAAATTTGAAATGAGATTTTAATTTATTACAATATTATTTTGTAAAATAGCATTAAAGTCAATTTTTTCAAGATCAGATATTGAATTTGATTTATCTGCTGAAATTGTTGCATGTGGATGAATATGCTGCATTACTGCTCTTCTTATTATTTCTAATGCTGCAACTAAAGTATCACCTCTAGGTATAGGATGACCACCACCATCACCAAATAATTTCTCTCTGTCTGTATTATTTAAAGTATTTGATTTAAATTTAGGTACTCCAGAATGAGAAATTAAGGCTATTTTATCGGCCATTAAAACATTATAGCTTGTGAAATCACTATTATTACTATTTTGTTGAAATGTTAATCTTATTGAGCTTGGGTTCTTTTTATTTAATGCTAATATATTACCATCTTCATGTTGGCCAGCTCTAAGTTCAAGATCGTTTGTTCTTAAAATAATATCACTATTATTTCTGCCTAATATTGCTATATCTTCAATATTTGGAAATACACCTACAGCATCTGGATATGTTGATGGTGCCTTTTCTGGAGCAGTTGCACCAATATTTGTTGTAGATAATGCAGTATATATACTATCAAAATTTATTTTATGTGGTTGTGAAATAATACTTCCTATCCAAAATCTACCTCTTTGCGTATATTTATTATCTTCAATATATATTCTAACCATTTCACCCACTTTTGGATATATATGAAAAAATTTAGGAAGCATTGGGTATGCATCAGGTAAATCGCTATTATTTGTTTTATTATCTATATTAGGTATTCTAACTTTAATACGACCACCATCAGTAGAATCGTCAATTAATACAACTTCACCATAAAAAACATTTCGGCTATTACTAATATTTATGCCTTCTCTTTTAAATGGATCTGACTCATATGTTTTTTTGGTTTCGTACGACATTATTTATTTCTGTTATTTAATTCTTCAATAAGTAAGACATAATTATTTTCTAATTTATTTAATTCTGGTATTAGATTAATGTTAATAATATTACCATATTTTTCAATAATATCTTCATGTTCTTTAATAATATCTAAATGAGATAATATTTCTTTTTTAAGATTTTCATGATTATCTTTAGTTTTATTGATTAAAATTAATAATTCAGTTGGCGTTAAATTTTCATACATATATTATGTTTTTAATTACTGTATAACTCCATATCCATTCATTATATTTATAACAGAACCAACGACAGCAACAGGCCCGCCACTATTTGCACCAGCACCATTGATTATACCGCCTGGAGCAATAGCAACTGTTATTTTTGCTTCCTGTTGTATCGCTTTAATTATTTCTTCTATCATTATTCTAATCATTATATCATTAGGATCAATAACACCACTAGGCAATGTTCCAGTAGCAGGTAAACCAGCTTCAGGTTTTCTCGATATAACTCTTGCAGCAATTTTATTAGCCGATAAACCATTTCTATTAGGTACACCAAATAGCACCAATGGAGCAGGAACTTTAGGTGATTTATTAAATGATTGTAATTTTAAAATTTTATTAAAACCACTTAATATTGAATTTATATTTAAAAAATCTACAGCCATTACATTATTATTTAAATTTTTAATAAACTTTGAATTATACCTGTATAATTATTTATTCTTTCCATTGCTATTTTTTTAGCTGCTGGAATTATTAATGCTAACATTGCTTTTTTAATAGTATCAAATAAAAATTTATTTATTGCTGATTTAACAGTATTACTAATACAATTAATTAATATAGAATTATTTTTAATATCATTTTCAGGATTACCATTAATATTTGATTGACCATTATTGTTTAATTTAGATATTAATATTTGTAATAATTTTATTTGAGGTGTTGATGTAACTGATTGTGTAACTGTTAATATAATAAGTTTTATTATTCTAGTAAAAAATCCATCTTTTATTGTTTGTTGATTATTAGTTGTGGTATCTGAATTACTGTTATTATTTATTGTAGATGAAATAGTGTTATCAAAAGTATTTGATATTAATGTTGGGTCAGTAGATCCACTGATTACACTTACTGCTGATGTTAATCCACTAAATGGCAAATTTAGTGATAATATACCACACCCAACATCATTATAAGATACTCCATTATTAAGTTCATCTGCTTTATTTTCAATATCATTTAATTCACTATTGTTAATAGTTAAATCAGTATTATTATCAATTACTTTTTGAAGTAACGTATCTGTTTTTATTTCATTTATTAGTTGTGATTTAGTTTTATTTTGTTGAAATGTTACTGTTCCAAATAAATTATTTAATATTTTAGCTACAAGTTCTTTAATGCTAAATAATATTAAACCATCAATAAATAGTATTAAAAAATTACTAATATTATTTGATGATGCAGATGGCGTTGGTTTAACATTTATGATATCTAAATTATCATTATAATTAATAATCATCGTATTATTATATATAATGTCAGTATTTGGATTAGCTATCGCTTGATGTACATTATAATCAAAATCATTATTTTGTTTATTATATAATAAGTCACCTGCATTTGAATTAGGGTTTGTTTTATATTTACCATAAGTGTCAATGTCACTTAATTGAATAACATATCCACCATTTTTAAAATCATTAGGTAATTTATTGTTTGAGGATGGAGTAACTGCTTGTTTTTTTAGTTGAGTTTTTAAATCAGGTTCTATTTTTTGTAGAACATTAGTGAACATCTGACCAGTAGATTTTTTTACTGCTTCACTTCCATTAATTAATTTTAAAAGATCAACTAAATATCCTGATATATCATTACTATTATTAACAGATGTAAATGCATTAGTACTATCGGGCAATTTTTGTTGTTCTCTTAATGAGTTGTATGCGCCAATTTCAGTAAATACATTTTTTTTATCATCTACTAATCCCATGTAATATAGTTACTTATCTTAATTTTTATTCGATTTATTATTATTTATACCTTTTTCAATCATTTCAATCAATTCTTGTCTTCTTTGTGGTGTAACGGTTCCTTGATCATCATCATCTTTTTCTTTAGAATTTGTTTTAGTAGCATAAACAACTTCTTTTAAGAATTTTAAAAGCATAATTTTTTGATCTTGATTTTTTCCTTGTGCTGAAATGAGTTTAATAATAGTATCACCTATTGCAGCAATTTCACTATTTTCTTTAACATCTTTTTCCCATTTAGTAAAAAGCCTTGTAATATTAGCTTTTATAATATGAGATTCATTATATATCTCTTGAAGAAGTTTATTTGCACTATCTTCATCATTAAATTTTATTTTAAATCTAGTAGGTCTTGGCATATTTATATTTTATTATAAATACGATATATAATAAAATCTATTTATTATTCATCATTATCTGCTAGATAATCTGATTTTTCTAAAAAATATAAATCTTTAAATGGTTTTAATGATTGTCGAATATCTTTAGTTGAAAGGTTAGTTAATTCTTTAAGATAAAGTATAATTTTATTTTTTGCAAATTTATTTGTAACTTTTTTATTATATTTACCACTAGGGGTTTCTTCTAAAAATAATATATGCCAATTATTTAATATGTTAATAACAGCTTCACCTACAATAATTTCATTTTCTTTTAAAAGTTTATTATTTTCAATGGTATCTTGAATTTTATCTATTAAACTTTGTAAAAAACATTCCATTTCATTATTTTCAATATTATCAATTTCTACTAAATATTCATCTTTTGCTTCAACATCATCAATATAGTCATCAAAAAATAAATTTGTTTTTTTATCTAAATATGTTTTTTTTGAATGATCTTTACAATAATTTCTTACAATTGTTTGACAATAACTATAGGCTTTTGTTTTATTTCCCTTTTTACCTATTCGATTAGGATCGAATTTTATCATGTGTTCCAAAAGATGTGATAAAGCATTATTTTCTACATCAGTAATATCATAACCACCTAAATGAATGGGATATCTACGTATAATAGATTCAATCATTTTTTTAAAAGGTATTCTTAATATTTCATTATATATTTTATTTTTTTCTTCAAATGTTTCTGACACATTATAATCAAAAACTGCTTTCTCTTCTTTATCACCAAAGTACATATTATTTACTAAGGCTGTTACTTCTTTCTTTTTACGTCCCACTATACATTCTATATTACATATATGTTATTTTTTAAAGGGTTAAACAAATAAAAACTATATTAATTATATATTTTTAATAAACTAATGTTTATCACAACCTTCACCTAACTGACTTTTTTCATCTTCTGGAATATATGGTATTTTACTTATAGTAATATTTCTTCCATTTGGCTTACCTCTTCCATACCATTCTTCTCTGGCTTGTAATGTATCATCAAAAGTTTTTAAACAATTAGTTAGATAATCTGCTAAAATAAAATCAGGAGTATCACTACCATTTTCTAAAGAAAATTTATTAATTAATATTTCCAATTCTTTTCTAAAATTTTTCATAGTAATTTATTTATTTAAACCAGTTATATCGATTATTCTATCATTAATAAAATTACTTTCTTTCTTAGCTGTTTCAAACCAAAATTTTCTTTCCGTAATATTTATTGTTTTTAAATAAAAATCTGTAAGACTATTTTCTCTTAATGACAAATGTTTATATAGAAATTTAGATACTGTAAAAAGTTTACCAGCATTATTTAATAATCGATAAATAAATTCAAGCATGAAAGTCATTTTAATATTAGATTTAAATCCACCTATATCAATAAATGATTTTGTTTTAATTAATGCTCCAGATAATTTAAAGTCAGTATATTGATTTAAAATATTATTATTTAAAAATCCTGCTTCACCATTTTCACCAATTAATTGCTGTGCCCAAGATCCTTCATTAGTAAATTTAATATAATTACCATTATTATCAACTTCAACAATTATTGGTAATAAAACGTCAACATTTTTATAATATTCTATATATTTAGACATTGATTTTACATATGTTGGGGCATATTCATCATCAAATTCTAATATCGAAAAATACTCAGTTTCAACATTTTTTACTGCTAAATTAATCTGTGTTTGAAAATCAGATTCATTTTTGTTTTCAATTAATTTAATTGTACTATCAAAACTATTTTTTTGAAAAAGTTTAGAAATATCATTACCAGTATTAGTAGAATATACTAAAATAACAGGTATATCTGATTTTTGATTATCAACGCTTTTAATAGCATTAACTAAAAGCGATTCAATTGTTTCGTTTAATTCGTGAACTGGTATAATTACTGTTACTTTATTATTCATTATAGTTTAAAATTTTAAGTTCAATATTATTATTTATTTTTATTACATCAACGGTTTCATTAGTAAACACAAATTTATAATTATTATATGTCATTGTTTCTTTATTATAAAATGATAATGATTCAATTAATGTTTTATATTTTATCGGAACTATACAAATAACTATTTCAACATTATTTTTAATGTTTTTTGTTATAACATTTAATGTTGTTATTAGTGTTTGATTCCAATCTATTTGAAATATAAAATCATTATCTTTATTATATTTTGAAGGGATCTTGTAATCCCAAGTAAAATTATTTTTCATATTATTTAATTTTCTTCTTCTATTATTTTTTTAAATATTATTGCTTTTTCATTTAAAAATTCTAAATAAGCATTTTGCACTTGTTTCTCAGATCCTTCAACCGAATATTTATCAGAAATATTTTTCATTTGTTTATATATTTCATCGCCAATTGAATCATCTAAAAATTTAGTAACAACATCGCCAATTAATATTGGTAATGAATAAAGATCAGTTGTCCAAGCACCAGTATTTTGTTGATAAGCTGTTTTATCATCAGTCAATAAATATTCTGGTGTAACATCTGGTTTAATAGCAATTGGAATTACTCCACTTTTCATACATTCAAGAGGAAATGTTCCAAACGATGCAATTCTATCAATCCATACAGCAGCAAAATTAGTTCTAAGTCTTTCAGCAAAATCAATTCTTCTCATTGATTGAGGTGGATTTGCTTTCGTTAACATATTATCAAATGTAATAAACGTATATTGAGGATATTTAGCATAAAATAATTTAACTATTTTTCCTACTTCATTTTGATTCCTTCCAACAATTGAAATAATTGGGTTTTGTGGTTTATTTGAATTACTAAAATAATCTGGAATACCAATATTATATGTTTTAATATTAAATTTATTATTATAATAATTAGTAACAAATTCTTTAAGAGTATTTGATGTAGTTATTATATTTTGAACACCAAACATACTCCAATCCATTCCTGGTAATAAACCGCTCGTCATATAATCTACAGATTGTAAAAATCCAATTCTAATACATGGCAATTCTTTCGTTTGTTCCATAATATTAGAAAATACTTCTGGAATTACCATTACATCTTCAGGCCCAACAGAAATATTAGTATTTTCCATTGAAATATGTTCAAGATCCATTAAATTATCATCAACCCAAAATGGTTTTACAAAATCTTTCTTTTCAGTTAATATTTTAACATCAAATCCAAGTTTTTTCATCGATGTAGCATGAAAATAAATTTCATAACTAGATGCATTAGGAATATTTGAATCTGGTATACAAAAAAGAAATTTAGATGTTTTACTTTCAATCTTTTGTAATGATGATTTTATTTTTTCAATTTTAATATCATCAAATTCTTTTATTTCGTTGTTAATTAATTCTTCTGACATAATTTATTATTTATATAGTTTTATATTTATTTAATTTTTATATTCTATGAATTATATAATTCATCTTTTTTAAAAAGATATTCACATAATTCGGGTATAGATACTTTAAAAGATTCAATTTTTTTATTAGGTGTAAAATTTACTTGTGTATATAAAAATTTTATCTGAGCTAATTTAAATAATTCATAGTCATTTTCTGGAAAAAATAAAATTAAACTATCTTCTATTTGTATTTTCATATATTTATTTTTTATATTTAATTAATTTTTCAAATTCCTTATTATCATTTAAATATTATTTAATAATTTATTTCTTTTAATATAAGCAAAGCATTTATCTGATTCATAAAACCAATTATCAGATTCATAATCTGGATGTTTTACATCATTTTTATATTCTTCTTCAAAATCTCTTTTACAGCTAAATATTTTATTATCAATAGTAATTGTAACTAATATAGTACCAATCCATGAAGTTGGTTCAATTTCAGTTAATTTATCATTACTTTTAATAACAGTAATTTTAACATCATTTCTATTAAAAACTTTGGGAAACATATAATTCATATGTTGTTCTAAAGTTTTTGGAGAGCCATCAATTAAACCATATAATTGATTAATTATAAATTCTTTATATTCTTTTTTCATTATATTTTATTAATTTTTCAAATTCTTTATTATCATTTAAATCTTTTAATTGTAAAATATTAATATAACCCTTTTTAATATTTTGATTATATGGTCTATCTGCTTTAATTACTTTTTTATTCCAAGGAATATTATCTAATAATTCTGGATCAGTTGTTATTAATATATCAATATCTTTCCAAAGTTCTTTATTTGTTTGAGGAAATAATATTTTTCTTGCTCTAAACATTACTTTTGATAAAAAGAATAATGTTGGAGGTATTGTATATCCATTTTCTTTAGAAATAATAATAAATTCAGCAAAATTAGAATATTTTTGATAAAATTTTTGTACATCATTTTCAAGTCCTTTGTACATTGCAGGTGCTAAACCATGAATTTCAAAAAGATAGTCTTCATACATAAATTTATTAAATACTTCAACAGCTGTTAAATTTATTGTTTGTTTTCTAAATGCCATTGAATCAACATCTGCTTTACCTGTTTCAGGATCTACTTGATAATATTTAGGATGAATATCTTCTGGCAATTCTTCATTTAAAAAATTTTCTTCTTTTGAAACACCTTCAAATTTATATGTTTTAAAAAAATCATATGAATAAGGATTTCCTTCTGGAATACCTTCTTCTCCAAATTCTTGAACATAATATTTATCAAATGTCATCCATCGGCATCTCAATATCTCATTAATATCAATGCCAATTTTTAATTTATTTTTATTAAATATTTTATTGATTATTAAGTTCATTATCTAATTTTTTTAATTGTTCTTGATGTTTATTTATTAATTCTTGATCAGTAATATACATTGGGTTAATACATTCGATTCTTGTATTATATTCATATGCTGGTAAATAAATAGTTTTACCATCGAAAAGATCTGAAGGTATATTTTCAACAAAATTTAAAATATACTCTTCAATTTCTGGAATGACTTTATTTGTCTTAATATCTAAAACTCCTATATATATAACATAAATTTTTTCTTCTTTCTTTTTCATTTATTATTTAGTTTTATTATATATTTTTTTATTATTTGTATTTGAAAAAGTATTATTATATTCATTAAATTTATTTTCAATAATATTAATAAGAGGATTACGTACACTAGTATCATTATAATCCATTTCAACAACACCAATATTTTCAGTATTTTTAAACATTTCTAATAATACTGACAATGAACTTTCATTTCTATTTTTTAAATCAACTTGATTAATATCGCCAAGTATAATCATTTTAGAATTTTCACCTATACGACTTAAAAAAGTTTTGGAATTAGATACAGAAATATTTTGACATTCGTCTAAGATTATAATACAATCATCTAAACTAGCTCCTCTAATATAAGCTAGTGGAAGCGGTTTAATATATTTTTTATCTAAAAGAGATTTTAAAGTCGATTCAGATATTACCTTCTCAATATTAATGTAATATGAGAACATGTATGGAAAAATTTTAGAATTTTCATCTCCAGGTAAAAAACCTAGCTCTTCTCCAGGTAATGATGTTACAGATTTTACTAAATATATTCTTTTATATGGACTTTCTTTCTTTTTTAAGAGGTTTAATGCATAACTAACTGATATAAAGGTCTTTCCGCTTCCTGGGAGACCTGCACAAATAGTAATTTCATTATTTTTAATAGACTGAATTAATTCTTTTTGTGATTCATTTTTTGCAATTAACTTTATTTCTTTATTAAGAATTTTATTAATTTCATCTTTACATGTAATATCAATATTTTTATCAACACTATTTCTCAATTCTTCGAAATCTCTTTCCTCAATCTGACTTTTAATAATTTTATTTCCGTTACTTCTTTTATTAGCCATTCAGCATAATACTAAAACTTTATATGTTATTTTTTAAAAACTTTCTTTACATTACAAATATAATTAAAATAAATAAATAATGCAAGTAATTTTATTAAGTATTTTATAAATAATTTTATTAATACTATTTATATAAAAAATAATAAAAATTTATAATAAATAGTATGATTGAAAAATTACCAATATTTGAGCTAATAAAAATTTAGAATATGAAATTAGTTTATAGTTTTAATATTAATAATGATAATAATATTCTTGATCTATGTAAGATTTCTAAGAATCTTTATAATCAAGCATTATATGAAATTAATACTAATCTAAAAGATAATAAATTTTTATTCTATAATGATTTAAATAAAATTATGATTTCTAAATTTAATTTAGAAAATCAAATTAATTATAAATTATTAAAAGCACAAATATCACAACAAATCTTAATGTTATTGGATAAAAATATTAAATCATATTATAAAAGCATTAAAGATTATAAAATAAACCCTCATAAATATAAAGGAAAACCTAAATTACCAAAATATAAAAAGAAATATAATTTATTAATTTATACTAATCAATGTTCACAAATCAAAAATAGTTATATTATTTTATCAAAAGATTTAAAAATTTGCATACCACAGTGGAATAAATATAAAAACAGTATTAAATCTTATAACCAAATAAGAATAATACCTAAACTAAATTATATTAAAATAGAAATTGTTTATAATAAAGATATTGAAAATAATAATTTAGATTATAATAATTATAGCTCTATCGATCTTGGCATAAATAACTTAGTTACATTGATCAGTAATAATAATTTAAAACCTTTACTTATTAGTGGTAAACAAATTAAATCTATTAATCAATATTTTAATAAGCAATTAAGCAAATTACAAAGTATAAAAGATAAACAAAAAATAAAAGGATTAACAAATAAAATAAAAATATTATATGAGAAAAGAGAAAACATAATAAAGGATTTATTTCATAAAATAAGCAGATTTATAATAAATTATTTAGTTAAGAATAAGATAGGTACATTAATCATCGGATATAATAAAGGATGGAAAGACTCCATTGCTTTGGGTAGAAAGACAAATCAAAAATTTGTTCAAATTCCATATCTAAGATTAATAGATTATCTTAAATATAAATCTGAATTAATAGGTATTAAATTAATATTAAATGAAGAAAGTTATACCTCTAAATGTGATGGTTTAAGTTTAGAAAAGATATCTAAACATGATAATTATTCTGGTAAAAGAATAAAGAGAGGCTTATTTCAATCGAATAAAGGAGTATTAATAAATGCTGATATAAATGGAGCGTTGAATATTTTACGAAAAGTAGTTGGTGATTCTCAAACAAGTATATTTGAGATAATTAATAGTGGGTTATTGTTTAACCCAATAAAAATAAGAGATTTATTCAACATGAATAATCTAAACTTTTTATTAAAAAATTAAAATAAATTTTAATTAATTTAAAAATTTTATAACATGAAAAAAAATCAAGAAGAATTACAGGAAGCATTAAATAATTATAAAGAATCAGCTAATTTAAATATTCAAAATCCTGAAAATAAAGCACAATTAGCAGCTACAAATATTCCGATTGCCAATACTTTTAATAGTAATGATTATCAAAAACAATTAGAAAAGGAAACTGATACTGATCTTATAACAGGATATGAAATAATTAAATTACCTTCTGAAGGATTATATTATTCTCATCGTATTTCTGAAGTAACAATTGAATATATGACATCTAAAGATGAGGATGTATTAACAACTCCTTCATTAATTGAAAATGGAACAGTATTAGATGTATTATTAAAAAGAAAAATTAAAACTAAGGGTATTAGTGTTGATGAATTATTACCTGGAGACAAGGATGCTTTATTATTATTTCTAAGATCAAGTTCATATGGTTCAGAATATAAAGTTCAAGTCTATGATCCAAGAAATGGTAATCCATTTAATAGTGAAGTTGATTTAACTAAATTAAAATATAAAGAAATTGATGAAAAACCTGATGATAATGGTTTATTTTTTGTTGAATTACCCATGCGTAAAAAGTTTGTTAAATTTAGATTATTAAAATCAAATGAAACAAATCAATTATTTAAGAATGCTGAAGCAATTAAAGAAGCATATAATCAAGAGCATAATGAATATAATACAATGAAATTAAAAGCTTCAATAGTTGAAATTAATGGCAGAAATGATAGAACATATATTGATAAATTTGTTGATGCAATGCCAGCTAAAGATGCATATACTGTTAGAAAAAAAATACTAGATGTTTCACCTGGAATAGATATGAGATATGAATTTACAACCAAGGATGGATATAAATTTTTATCAACATTAAGTATGGGTGTGGATTTTTTTTTCCCAAATCTTTAACGGGTAATTATAAGAAAATGATTGAAGAAGAATTATATATACTTGTTAAACATGCAAATTTTGGATATGATGAAGCAAAAAATTTACCAGTTTATAGTAGAAGACTTCATCTAGGATTTTTACAAAAAGAGCTTAAAGAAACCAAAGAAATACAAGATGCTGAAGCAGCAAAAATAAGAAGAAAATAATTTGTAATATATAATAAAAAATAATATAATCCGGTCATTTTGGTCGGATTTTTTATTTAACTATTTATAAGAAATATCATATTATAATATGGCACAAAAAGCTAAGATTGGAGATTTACGTAAAGAATTTAATGAAACAAATGCTCTCCAAGATAAATTATTAGAACTTCAAAAAGCTGAAATTAATAACATTTCTGACATATATAATATGAAAAAGAAATTATTAACAGCACAAACTGAATATAATGCTGAACAACAAAAATTAAATAATATTGTAGATGCTTATCAAAAAAAGATTAATGATGGCTATACAACAACAAAACAAACAAAAGATGCTCTCGACAAGGAATTAAAAGCACAACAAAATCTTGTAAATGCTGCTGATAAAAAATTAAAGACCCAACAAAAAATAAATAATGCTTTATCAGTAATGAAATTAAATTATGATGCTATTGGTAAAGGTGTTACATCAATATATAAATATTTACAAGATTCAGATAAGATAATAAGACAAACAACATTACAATTAGGTTTAAGTGGTCAAAAAGCAGATATGATGAGATCTTCATTTGAAGATTCTGCTGGGTTTGCTGCAAGATTAGGCGCAAATATTGGTGATATTCAAACAGTTATTACAACATTTGCTGATGAAACTGGTCGTGCTAAAATATTAACTTCTGAAATGCTTAAAGATTTTATAATGATTGGTAAAGGTACTGGTCTTGGCGTTGAAGAAGCAGCTAAATTAGGCGGTCAACTTGAATTAATGGGTTTAAATGCCAGAGCAAGCATGGAATATGTTCAAGGTATTGTTATTAATTCAGAAAAAATGGGAGTTAATACATCTCAAGTATTAAAAAATATATCATCTAATTTTAAAACATTACAAAAATTTACATTTCAAGCAGGTGCAGCAGGTATTGCTAAAATGGCTGAATATTCTGCTAAATTTAAAGTTGATATGAGTCAAGCATTAGATTCGGCTCAAACAGCTAGAAGCCTTGAAGGTGCAATAAATTTAATGGCAAACTTACAAGTTATGGGTGGAGAATTTGCTAAAGCAGATCCATTTGAAATGTTATATTTATCTCGTAATGCTCCTGAAGAATATGCTAAGAAAATAAATGAAATGACAAAGGGTATTGCTAATTTTAGAAAAACAGCAAGCGGTGTATTTGAAACATTTATTTCTCCTATGGATATGGATCGTTTAGAAACTGTTAGTAAAACATTAGGAATAGATAAAACACAACTTGTTGAGCAATCTAAAAGAATGGCCGAAATTCAAAGAATGCGTCAACAAATGATTGCTTCACCATTATCTAAATCACAAAAAGAAATAGTTGAAGGATTAGCACAATTTGATAGTAGAACTGGTCAATTTTTTGTTAAAATTGGTGATAGTGTTAAAGACATATCAAAAATTGGTGCTAATGAAATAAAAGTTATACAACAACAATCTAAAACATTAGAACAAAGAGCAATGGCAGCTCAAACATTTGATGAAGCATTTAAAGCAACAATTAATGAATTAAAAGCAGGACTACTACCCTTTTTAAAAGGTATAAATAGTGTATTAGATACTATAAGGCCAATCATGACTCAATTAGGTGAAGCATTTAATAAATTAACAAATGCTACAGGGCCTTGGACTAAAATTGCAATAGGAATTGGAATACTAGGCACAAGTAAAGTTTTAATGCCATTAGCATCTATATTAAAAACTAATATTGCTAATAGAATAACACCTAACTTTATTAAAAATGCTAGAACAGCAACAGCAGGTAAAGGAGTAAGAGGTATTGCAAGTAAAGGTGGTGGATTAGGAGGATTAGCTACAGGTGCAGGTATTGGATTAGCAGGTTTAGGCGTTGGTGAAGGTTTAAATTTAGCAGCACAAGGTATTAGTAGTATTGGTGATGCTTTAGCTAAATTATCGCCAGAACAAGCAAAAACATTTTCGAGTATTATATCATCATTAAGTATTGTTGTCGGTATAGGTGCAGCAGCAGCAGCAGCAATAATGATATTTGGAACAGCATCAACAGCAGCATCTGTTGGATTATTAGCATTTGGTGCATCTGTTGCATTAGTAGGTGTTGGAATAGGTGCAGCCGCAGCAGGTATTGGAATAATGGGTGAAGGTTTATCTAAATTAGTAAATGCTGGTAAAGATTCTGGAACATCATTATTAAAAGTGGCAGCAGGTATTGGAGCAATACAATTAGCAATGGCAGCAGGTGGAATAGCTACAATATTAACTGGAGGTTCTGGTATAATGGCGTTTACTTCTACTATGAATAACTTAAGTAAAAATGCTCCAGCATTAGCTAATGTTGGTGATGCGTTTAAAAGTATTGGAACTGTATTAACTGGAAGTAAAGATCAATTTTCTAATATAACTGCAATGATTAATGCAATTAATACAATGGATAGTAAAAAAATGTCACCATTATCTGACTTAGCAAATATGCTTAAACAACCTCTTAAAGTTGAATTTGCTAATAAAGAAGTAGCAATTGTTTCAAATGTAACTTTAAATATTGATGGAAATAAAGTAGCATCAAGTATCAATATTGGAGGCACTGGAATGATTCAATTGGATGGTCAAAGAACAGGCAAAATACCACCTAAAACAATTAATAAATATGGATAATTAAAAATAATTTAATTTTTTTGACTAAAATATATAAAAATCGTAGGATTTCTCAAAAATAAAAACTAACTTTGCTAAATGAAAGTTTTAAGCAATTTTAATTATTTATTACTTCTTATAAAGATAATAAAGTTAATAATAAATATTTTTAATTAAAATTTAATTATTATTTTACTTACCGCAAATTTAATTTTCAAACAATATAAGGCATAATATATTCTTTTTGTTTTTTAAATCCTTCCTTTCATTTATTAATTTAATTAACTAGTATGATATACTTTTAAATTGAAAGTAATAATATAGTTTTATTTATTAATATTAAAATTAATATAAAAGTTGTATAATTTGTTTAATTAATTTACTTAAATTAAATATTAATGTTAAACAAAATAACAAATTATAATTATATCAACTAGTAAGAATAATATTATAAATTATAACTTATTTATTACTTTTACTTATAAATTACAATTGTAATTTAGTATTTACTTAATAATATTAAAATTATTAAGATTTAACTCAATAATTAAAATGATACTTATTTCAACTTAATTAAGTTGAAAAGTAATGGTATATATTATTTATGTTATTTTATATAAAATATAATTATTTAAAGTATTCATATTATATACCCAAAAATTTTTATTTTTTAAAAATAAGAATATATAACCGCCACCGTACCACGACCCTCCTCTCAGTGTTATTAAAATAACAGAAAATAATATTATTTTAAAATAACTATTTATTATAAATATGACAAAATAAATGTCAAGATTAGAGAGTAATTCAATAAATTTAAGAAATTCATTAGAAAGTAGAAATCTTTATACACCTGATAATGAATATCAGTTAGGCACTAATAAAGTAGTTCAAACATTAAACACTTTAGCTGATATACTTATACCATTTAAATCTATTGATGTTAGTAATACATTAATTGGAAGATTAGCATTAAATGATAGTCCATTGGGTAAGATAGGTGTTAAAATGTTAGGAGT
>Ga0265319_1000185_pt1 | contig 47249 bp, 47 predicted proteins | sample 4824metaG_FD_192443 | JGI IMG/M metagenome (GOLD analysis project Ga0265319, IMG submission 192443) | Rhizosphere microbial communities from Carex aquatilis grown in University of Washington, Seatle, WA, United States - 4-8-24 metaG | ecosystem: Host-associated > Plants > Roots > Rhizosphere >...
TCGTCGGCGACCTCGCCGGCAACAGCCGGCGGATTGCCGACGCCTATCGCGCCCTGGTCGCGCAGGGCGCGGAACTGGTGCTTTTCCCGGAGCTCGCCGTCTGCGGCTACCCGCCCCGCGACCTGCTCTTCAAGAAGCGCTTCATCTCCGACGTCGAACAGGCCACCGGCGAACTCGCCCGACAGATCGGCGCCGTCCCCGCCGTCATCGGCTACACCGAGCCCAACCCCACCGGCACGGGCCGGTCCGCCTTCAACGCCGCCGCCTTCTGCCACGAGGGCAAAATCCTCGTCTCCGCCCGCAAATGCCTCCTGCCGACCTATGATGTCTTTGACGACGACCGCTACTTCGAGCCCGCGCTCGAGCCCACTGTCGTCGAATTCGGCGGGCGGCGCATCGGCCTCACCATCTGCGAGGACATCTGGACCCATGAGATCATCCAGACGCGCCGCTTCTACGATCTCGACCCGGTCAAGGTCCTGAGCACCCGCCGACTCGACGTGATGCTCAATCTCTCCGCCAGTCCCTGGCACAGCACCAAGGAAAATCTCCGCCTCACCCTCGTGCAGGACGCCGCCCGCGCCTGCGGCTGCCCGGTCGCCTACTGCAATTCCGTCGGGGGCAACGACGAGCTGGTCTTCGACGGCCGCACCATGGTCAGTGATGCGCAGGGCCGGCTGATCGCCGGTCTGGCGGCGTTTCGGGAGGAACTCCGGGTCGTGGACACGGGGACCACCTTTCCGGCCGTCGCCCCGAGCTTCGCCCAGGACGAGATGCGCGACCTCTTCGACGCGCTCGTGCTCGGCGTGCGCGACTACGCCCAGAAGACGGGCTTCAAGAAGGCCCTGCTCGGCCTCTCCGGCGGGATCGACTCGGCCCTGACCGCCGTCATCGCCGCCGAGGCGCTCGGCCCGGCGAATGTCATCGGCGTCAGCCTGCCGTCGGTCATCTCCAGCCAGCACAGCAAGGACGACGCCGCCACGGTCGCGCGCCACCTCGGCCTGGTCTATCACACGCTTTCCATCGCGGAGGTTGTCGCCGCCGCCGAGCAGTCCCTCGCGCCGGTCTTCGCCGGGCGGCCGCGCGACATCGCCGAGGAGAACATCCAGGCCCGCGCCCGCGGCCTGCTCCTCATGGCCATCTCGAACAAATTTGGCGCCCTGCTCCTCACCACTGGCAACAAGAGCGAGCTCGCCGTCGGTTACTGCACGCTGTACGGCGACATGTGCGGCGGCCTCGCGGTCATCTCGGACGTGTTCAAGATGCAGGTCTACGCCCTCGCCCGCTGGATCAACCGCGACCGGGAGATCATCCCGCGCTCCAGCCTCGACAAGCCGCCGAGCGCCGAGCTGCGGCCCAACCAGACCGACCAGGACAGCCTGCCGCCGTACGAGGTGCTCGACGCCATCCTCAAGGGCTATGTCGAGGAGGGCCTGGCGCGTGCCGACCTCGTCGCCGCGGGCTTCGACCAGGTTGTCGTCAACGACGTGATCCGCAAGGTCGACCTCAACGAGTACAAGCGCAAGCAGGCCGCCCCGGGCCTGAAGATCACCCCCCTCGCCTTCGGTGTCGGCCGCCGGATCCCGATCGTGCAGAAATACGTGAGCTGATTTGGTCACCACTAATCCACACTATTGGGCCACTTAATGGAGACCAAACATGAGTGAGGTCGCGGGACTGTACCAGCAACCGGGCTATGATTTCATGGCCGCTGTTTTTGACGTGTATGACGAAATGGGCAGTGGATGCCTGGAGGAAGTTTACTACGAGAGCTTGGAACTGGAGCTTGCAAGCCGGACGATGCCATTCATTTCCAAACCCAAACTGCCGCTCTTCTACAAAGGCCGTCAGTTTCGGCCCCTTCCCGAAACTTGGTTGGAAGCGTTTTGTGCTCTGAATTAGTGATCCATTAGTGTGCATTAGTGGTTAAAAATGTCCTCTCCCCTCTCCGATCAACTTTTCGAACGCGCCAAGAAACTAATTCCCGGCGGGGTGAACTCCCCCGTCCGGGCCTTCCGCTCCGTCGGCGGCACGCCGTTCTTCACCCGGTCCGCCCGCGGCGCCACGCTCACCACGGCCGACGGCCGCGAGCTGATCGACTTTGTCTGTACCTGGGGCCCGGCCATCCACGGGCACAACCACCCGGCCATCCGGTCCGCCATCGCCGCCGCGCTCGAGCAGGGCACGTCGTTCGGCACGCCGAATCCCTACGAGGTCGAGATGGCGGAGCTGATCGTGACGTTCTTCCCCTCGATCCAGAAGGTCCGCATGTGCAACAGCGGCACCGAGGCCACCATGTCGGCCATCCGGCTGGCGCGGGGGTTCACGCATCGCGACAAGATCATCAAGTTCGCGGGCTGCTACCACGGCCACTCCGACTCGCTCCTGATCAAGGCCGGCTCCGGCGCACTGACGCACGGCCATCCCGACAGCGCCGGCATTCCCGCGGCGTTCGCCCGGGAGACCGTCGTGCTGCCCTACAATGACGCCGCCGCGCTCGAGGCCGCCTTTGCCGCCAATCCGGGCCAGATCGCCTGCGTCATCGTCGAGCCATACTGCGGCAACGTCGGCTTCATCCGGCCCGATGCCGGCTATCTTCAGTCCCTCCGCCAGATCACCGCGCAGCACGGCGCGCTGCTCATCTTCGACGAGGTGATGACCGGCTTCCGGCTCGCCCGCGGTGGCGTGCAGGAGATCGAGCAGATCGTCCCCGACCTCACCTGCCTCGGCAAGATCATCGGGGGCGGGCTGCCCGTCGGGGCGTTCGGCGGCCGCGCGGACATCATGGACCTCATCGCCCCGCTCGGCCCGGTCTACCAGGCCGGCACCCTCAGCGGCAACCCGCTGGCCATGGCCGCCGGCATCGCGGGCCTGCGGCTGCTCGACGAGCTTAAGCCCTACGCCCGGCTCGACGCCCTCGGCCGGCAGATCTGCTCCGCGGCACTGGTCGCCGCCCGGACCAAGGGCCTCGCGCTTCAGGCCCCGCAGGCCGGTTCGATGTTCAGCCTTTTCTTCACCCCGACCCCGGTCCGCGATTACGCCACCGCTCTGACCTCCGACGCCAAGCTTTTCGGCCGCTTCTTCCACGCCTGCCTCGCGGACGGCGTCTATCTCCCGCCCAGCGCGTACGAGGCATGGTTCCTCAGTACCGCCCACGAGGGTGCGGCCGTCGACCGTACTTGCGAAGTCATCGCCAAGGCCATTAAGTCCCTCTAAGATCGAGCCGAGTGAAACGTATCACCTCAACGCCACCCAGCCTCCCCTCCACCCGATGAACCTCAGGCTGAAATTGCTGCTCTGCGTGCTCTGCGCCTCGCTCGGCCACCCGGTCCGGGCCCAGCCGGCGTACGCGCCGCTCCTGCCGCTCGCCGACCTGCAGCCGGGCATGACGGGGGAGGTCTGGACCGTGTTCAAGGGCAGCACGCCCGAGCCGTTCACGGTGCAGGTGACCGGCATCCTGCGCAACGCCCTCGGCCCCGGCAAAAGCATGATCCTGTGCGAGCTCACGGACTCCCGCGTGCAGCTGATGGGCGCCGTGGCGGGCATGAGCGGCAGCCCGCTCTACATCGGCGGCAAGCTCGCGGGCGTCCTTTCCTACCAGATCCAGCATTTCGAAACCGTGCGCTACGCGGGGTTCACGCCGATCGGCGACATGATCGAGGTCAGCTCGCTGCCGCCCGGCAAGGACAACTCCCTGCCCACCCCCATCCCCGTCCGCGGCGAGCGCACCGGGCGCGCAGCCGGGACGCCGCCCATGCAGTTCACGCCCATGACCCCGGCCTTTTCGCTCGGCGGGCTCGCCCCGAACGTCGCCTCCGCGCTCGAACCGGAATTCGACGCCCTCGGCCTGAATGTCACCGCCCTCGGCGGCAATGCCGGCGGCGGCGAGGCCGCGGGTGAGATTCCCGCGCCGAAGGCCCTGCACCCGGGCGACGTCGTGGCCGTGGCCCTCGCGGTCGGCGACATCAGCCTCTCCGGCACGGGCACCGTGTCGCACGTGGACGGCAACCGCATTCTCGCCTTCGGCCACCCGATGCTGTCGCTCGGCGCCGCCGAACTGCCCATGGCGTCCGCCGAGATTGTCACCATCCTCCCCAGCCAGTACAGCTCCGTCAAGATCAGCAACACGGGCGGCATCATCGGCACGTTCAGCCAGGACCGGCTCTCCGGCATTTACGGCGAGCTCGGCCGCGCGCCGCAAATGGTGCCGGTCGAGGTCGACTTTCCCTCCCGGGCCAACCGCAAGACGCTGCATTTTTCCGTGGTGCGCAACGAGCAGGTCCTGCCGCTCATCGCCGCCTCCGGGCTCACCCAGGCCGTGATGGGCTCGAACGAGTCGGGCTTCGCCCGGGGCTTCAAGGTGACGACGACGGTCGATTTTCCCGGCACGGCGCCCGTGGAACTGGCGCAGCTCTACCCCGGCCCACAGGGATTCCGGCAGGGCCTCGGGGATTTCGTCAGCAACCTCTCCCTCTGGCTGTTCAATCCCTACGCGCGCGTCTTCCCGGACCGCATCCGCTTCAGCGTGGAGGACACCCCGGAGAACCCGCAGGCGTCGGTGGAGCAGATGCTGGTCTCGCGGGCCGAGGCCGCGCCGGGCGAGCGCGTGGCGCTCACCGTCGGCTGGCGCGGCTACCAGAGTGATTCGGCGAGCGAAAACGTCAGCCTGGAAGTCCCGCGCGAGTGGGCGGGCAAGCAGCTGGAAGTCATCCTCACCACCGGCCCGGCCCTGGATGAACTGACCGGCCGCTCCCATGCGGTGCCGGTGGCCCAGCTGCGCAGCTTCGAGGAATATATTTCCGCCCTGCGCGATTTCCGCGCGTCCGACGGCCTCTACCTCGCGGTGGTCGAGAAGACCCGGCTGCTCACCGACCAGCGTGCCACCACGCCGGAGATGCCCGGTTCCCTCGCCCGGATCGCCAGCGGCGCCGACGAGGCGCGCTTCCAGCGCCGGGAGGCCCTGGCCACGCTCTGGGAAAAGCACCTGCTGCCCGGCCGGCTCTTCAACATCCTGGTCCGCCGGCCCTTCGCCATCACGGACTGACCACCCCCTTCGATGACCCATTCCGCCCGCTGCCTCGTTCGCTGTCTGGTTGTTTTCCTCGCCGGCCTCGCCGGCCGGCTGCCGGCCGACCCGCTGACACGGCAGCTGGAGATCGACTTCGGCCGCGACGTGGCCAGCCGCAACCTCAAGGGCCTGGCCACCCGTTCCGACGGCCGCGTACTGCCGGGTCCGGTCTTCACCGACCTCGAGGGGCCCCGGATTGGCGACATCCTCTGGACGCTCAAGCCGGCCGGCCCCGACCGGTTCGTCGTCGGCACCGGCCCCGAAGGCAAGGTCCAGGAAGTCACCTTCAATCCCGCCGACAACACCTACAAGGTGCGCGAAATCGCGGCCGTATCCGAGACCCATGCCCTCGCCGTCCAGCCGCTGCCCGACGGCAGCCTGCTCGTCGGCACCTCGCCCACCGCCGCCGTCTATCTGTTCCGGGACGGCAGGAGCGTGGCCCGGGTGCCGCTCCCCGCCGACTCGGTCTTCGATTTCCTGCCGCTGCCCGACGGCTCGGTGCTCGCGGCCACCGGCAATCCCGGGAAGATCTACCGCCTCGACCTCGCCCGCCTGGCCAAGGCCGGGCTGATCGCAGGCAAGGTGTCCGACGCCAAGGCGGTCGCGGACAAGGGCGTGACGCTGTTCGGCGAAATCCGCGACCGCAACGTCCGGAAGCTCGCGCGACTCGCCGACGGCCGCATCATCGCCGGTTCCTCGCCCAAGGGGAATGTCTACGCTTTCACCGCGACGGGCGGACCGCCGCTCATCCTGCAGGAAAACCACGACTCCGAGGTGGTCGACCTGCTGCCGATGGAGGACGGCGGATTCTACGCCGGCATCGTCTACACCGCCGGCGACACGAACCGCATCGCCAAGCCGGGGGACTCCAAGGCCGAGGGCAAGGAAAAGGAGGAGAAGCCGGGCTTCACCGGCCGCACCAATGTGGTGCATTTTCCCGCCGACGGTTTTCCCGAGAGCGTCATGGCCAAGACCAACATCGCGCTCTACCGGCTGGCCCGGCACGGCCGCTGGCTGCTGCTGACCGCGGGCGAGCAGGGCGATGCCTTCGGCTATGATCCGGAGGCGCGCCGCGCCCTCACCTTTGCCGGCAGCGCCTCGGCCCAGCTCAACGACATCGCGCCGCTCGGCGAGGACCGGTTCCTGCTGCTGCGGAACAACGCCCCCGGCCTGGCGGTGATGACCTTCGGCCCGGCCCCGGTCCGCGAGCTGGAGACGCGGCGGCTCGACCTCGGCCAGCCTGGCGAGCTCGGCGGGCTCCGCTTCGCCCGCCTGCGCGGCGCCGACCACGTGGCGCTCAAGGTCGAGGTGCGCACCAATTTCGGCAGCGATGAAATCGAGGGCTGGACCCCGTGGACGGAGATGAAGCCGCGCGACGGCGGGTTCTACGCCGACGGGCTCCGCGGCCGGTATGCCCGGTTCCGGATCCAGGCCACCGGCGACGCCGCGGATTTCCAGCTCGACAAGGCCACGCTCTATCATCTGCCCCAGAACCGCCGCCCGGTGCTCTCCGATTTCCGGATCTTCTCGCCCAATCTCGGCCTGATTCCCGCGAACGACCCGCCGCCCAGCGCGATCACCACGCTCGGCCAGATGCTCTACCCGCCGGGGCGCGACCCGAGGGATGAACAGGCGGAGAAACACAAGGGCGCCTTCATGGGCAGCCAGCTCATCCCCCAGACCGGCGCGCAGCTGGTCTACTGGACGGTCGTGGACGCCGACGGCGACAACCTGGCGTTCACCTTCTCCATCCGGGCGGAAAACGCGGAGACCTGGACCGATCTGGCCGTCAACACCCCGGACAACTACGTGCAATTTGACACCAGTGGCCTGGCCGAGGGCCTCTACTTCACGCGGCTCCACGTGGCCGAGCAGGCCCCGCGGCCGGCCGCGCAGCGGCTGAGCTACACCTTCGAGACCGACAGCCTGCTGGTCGACCGCACGCCCCCCGTCATCGCCGCTTCGCAGGTGCAGCGGGCGGACGGCCTGGTGATCATCTCCGTCGAGGGCACCGATGCCCTCTCCCTGCTCGAGGGGGCGGACTTCACCCTCAACAACGGCGAGCATGAGTCCGTGAGCCATCCGGCCGACGGGATTCTCGACGGTCGGCACGAGCGTTTTGTCGCGGAGATCCCGGAGGCGCGGGCCTCCGGCGCGACCGCCGTGGAGATCCTGCTCTACGACCAGGCGGGGAACAGTGCCGCGGTGCGGCTGCCCCTCAGGTAAGGCGGCCCCCGCTCTCCGGGACGGGGCTATGGCTCCCGGCCGGCGCTGACCGGCCCGCGGGCGCCAGCACCGCGCGCACGATCCGCAGCATGCGGTGCGCCGAGATGCGGATCCGGAGGCGCCGCCGCAGGAAGTTCCGGTTCGACGGATGCTCGACAAAGCCGCCCAGCACCAGGGAAAAATCCTGCAAGCTCCGGAGGCAGCCGACATCCTCGACGAATTCCCTGTCGGCGAGGAAAAGCCCGGGCAGGTGGCGGAACCCCAGCCCAGCGATCAGCCGCGCATGGGGATAAAGGGTCCGCTGCAGGAGCGTTTCCCGCAACGCAGCCGGCGACACGCCCTCGCGTTCGCAGTAGATCTCGGCAAAAGTCCTGGTCTTCATGGCACAGCACCCGGCGCCGCGGCTAGCTGGCCGCCGGCGGACCCGGGTCGGCATAGGCCGGGAGAGTGACAAGGCAGGTCGTGCCGCTGCCGTGGAGGCTGTGGAGGTGCAGTTCACCGCCGAGCCGGCGGAGGATCTGGCGGACAATGAACAGACCCAGGCCCAGGCCCTGTTGTTCGAAGGTCTTGCGCTCAAACTGGCGGAAGGCGCTGAAATCCTTGAGCTGTTGGGCGGTCATGCCCCGGCCGGCGTCGCTGATGGTCAGCTGCAGGTTCGCGCCGACCCGCTGCGCGGTCACGCGCACCGGCGTCCCGGGCTTGGAAAAACTGAAGGCGTTGTCGGTCAGTTCCTCGATCAGGAGCGAAAACTCCTGCGCCCCGGCGGAGAGCGGCGTGGTGGCGAGTTCCAGGCTGAGGTCGTTCTGCCGGGCCTTGTACCGGGCCGCGGCCGCCCGGGCCCCGCGCTCGCAGAGCTGGGCCACGGTCGCGGCCGAGAGCACCGGGAACGGCGTCTCCGAATCCGGATTCAGCCGGTCCAGGGTAAACAGGTAGTTGCGCAGGGTGCGGTGAAGCCGATGCCCGGAACTCAGGATGCCGTGCAAGGCCTCCCGGATTTCCACCGGCTCGAGACTGGTGAATTCCTGCTCCAGCAGCTCCGCGAACCCGAGGATGCCGGTGAGCGGGGTGAAGAACTCATGGGGCATCCACTTGTGCAGGTTCGCCCGCAGTTCGCTGATCACCGCCGCCTCCGTCTGCCGGTTGGTTTCCTTGCGCCGGAGCCGGGCCGACACGCAGGACACCAGGGTTTCGAGCGTGAACGGCTTCAGGAGGAAGTCGTCCGCCCCCAGGTCCATGCCGATCCGGGGATGGGCAAAGACCGAGTTGCCGGTCATGAAGACAAACTGGCAGTTGGCCAGGGCCGGATCCGCGCGGATCTCCTCCAGGAGGCGGTGGCCGTTTTTCCCCGGCATGTTGATGTCGCAGAGGATCAGGTCGGGTGGTTGCGAGTGGGCAGCCGTCCAGCCCGCCGTGGCGCTGGAGGAAAACACCGCCCGGTAGCCGAAGGCCTCGAGGCCGGCGGACAAGGCGGCCCCGAGCGGGGCATCATCGTCGATGATGTGGATGGAATGCAGCCCGTCGACGGTGCCGGTCTGGTCGGTGGTGCTGTCACCGGCGGGACCGAAACGGGGGGACGGGCCCAGGGATTTGATGAAGGGAGCGCGCACGGTTGGATCAGGGTTGCGCCGGATGATCAGGCTGGTTGGTGACATCGCCGGGAAGGGACTCCCCCTCCGGCAGGTTGGGAACCGGAAACTGCAGGTGGACGCAGGTGCCCCGTCCGACCCGGCTGGTCAGCCTGATGCTGCCACCCATCCCGTGCAGCATTCGCTGGACCGTGACCAAGCCCAGCCCGGTGCCCTGACCGGGTGGCTTGGTGGTGAAAAAGGACTTGAACAACTGCCGCTTCACCTCCGCGGTCATGCCCGAACCATTGTCCGCCACCTCGATGAAGCCGGCCCCCTTGGGGCCGCGCCCAACCCGGACGGAAATCCGGCCGGCCTCGTCGGGCGTCGCGTCCCGGGCGTTGAGCACCAGGTTGACCAGCATCTGGTCGATCTGCGCCGGATCGGCGTAGATGAAGACGGGGCCGCCCGCCGGCGCGGAAAAGGTCAGTTCCCGCGTCATGATCTGCTCCAGCAGGCGGAAGGTGCCCCGCGCGGTCTCGGCCAGGTCGATGACCTGCGACCGGGCCGCGGTCGGCCGCGAGAGATTGCGCAATTGGCTGCACAGGGTCGCGATCAGGGTGGAGGCGTGCAGCATGGGCTCGATGTACTTGAGCTCGCCAGCCACGCCCTTGTGGCGCTCGCGGAGCAGACCGGCGTTGAAGAGGACGATGGTCAGCAGATTGCTGATCTCATGCACGGCGGTGGCGGCGAGTTCACCCTGCATGACCAGGCGCTGAAACTGGCGGAGATGCTCCTCCAACTCGGCGGCGGAGACGGCGGGCCCATGGACGGTCCGGACCGCGGCCGCCGGCCGGGACTTTGGCGCCGGCAACCGGCGGGGGGATGTAATCGGGCGGAGCGTCATGTCATCAGCGCGTACGGGGGGGCATCGCGGAAAAACCGAGCAGGCCCCGCCGCACCGCGTAGAGCGACAGCTGGGCGGCCCGGTGCAGGCCGGTTTTCTTCATCAACCGGCTGCGGTGGTTGGCAACGGTGTAGACACTGACCCCCAGGGTGGACGCGATTTCCTTGGAGCTCAGGCCCTGGGCGAGATAGCACAGCACGGCTTCCTCACGACGGGTCAGCTTGGATTGGCCCGGCCGGGCCGGTGACGACGGATCGACCACCAGGCCCTTGATCGTGCCGGACACATCGGGACTGAAATAGGTCCGGCCGGCCGCCACCGCGAGCAACGCGAACCGAAACTCGCCCAGCGTGGCGCTCTTGCTGATCAGGCTGTACGTGCCGGCGGCCAGCACCTGCTTGATGATGTCCGGGGTCAGGTTGCCCGAAAAGATCACGACCCGCGCGCCTACACAAAGCCGGCTGATTTTTTCCAGCAGCGTGAGATCGAAGGTGGAGGACAGGACCAGGTCGAGGATCACCAGATCCGGCTGCACCCGCGCGCACAGTTGCAACGCCTCCCCCTCGGTTTGCGCCGTGCCGGCGACACGAAAGCCCTTCATGGAATCAACCACGCTCGTGATCAATTCACTGAGCAGGATGTGATCGTCGATGATGACGACGCGTGTTTTGACTCCCCAGTGTGGTTGAACTTCCATTCTGGGTATTCTTGTTGCTCCATTCTTTCTATATATCTATAAAATAATGTGTTAGGCGGCTAAAATGAGGAGAAAGCCTATGAATAAGTTAGCTTGTTTGAGTCACATCTCGGGAGGAATATACCGTGTTTTCGTAGATGCCGAAGGATTCAAGCGCTACGGATTGAACCTGAAGCAATGGGCCTCTTTGAGTGGAACGGAGTTTTGAGCACCCCATTGGAAGGACACAATTTTGCAGTGCGAACCATTTGAAATGCCCGGAGATTGATTCGCGTCTCCCACTGCGGTCCGTCCGGGCATGCCGCCGACCATCGAGCTTTAAGGCGGGCCCGCGCGCCCTTCCGGCAAATTGTCACCAGCCGGGATGGGCCGAGCCGACGGGCTCATTGATCAAGCCCATCCGGGCCGCATACAGGGAGAGATGCACCGCGCGATGCAGGCCGGTCTTCTTGCTCAGCTTGGCGCGGAAATTGTTCACGGTATAGCAACTCAAGCCGAGCTTCGCGGCGATTTCCTTGGAACTCAGCCCGGCGGCAATGTGGCGCAGCACGGTTTGCTCGCGCTTGCTGAGCACCGGTTTGCTCGCGGGCGGCTCCGTCGGGGATCGCACCATCAGCCGGACGGCTTCGCTGGTCTGGGCGCAAAGATAAGTCCGGCCCGTGCTCACGGAGAGGATGGCGGCTTTTAATTCCGCGGTGGCCGATGCCTTGCTGATGATGCCGTCAACCCCGGCAGTCAGCGCGGCCCGGATATGCGTGTCACTCAGGTTGCCGGAAAAAATCAGCACGTGCACGTTCGGGAACAGGGCCTTGATCTGCTTGAAGGCGTCCAGCCCCGAGGCATCGGGCAGCCCGATGTCGAGAATGACGAAATCCGGTTTTTCCCTTTTGCAGATCGCCTGGGCGTCACGGCAGTTCGCGGCGTGGCCGACGACCTTGTATCCCTTCCACTGGCCGAAAATTTCCGTGATGAGCTCGACGATCATGGCGTGGTCATCAATAATGACCACCTTCAGTTGCTTCTCTGCTTCAGCGGTGGTTTGCATGGTGCTGCTTGTAGTTGAAATTTAATTCTCTTTGGTTTGCGCCCCTCGTGCGGCGTTCAAGTGGACTGTGCTGTATAACCTTAGTTAGAAACCGTAATACACCCTACCTGAATAGGTAATAGCACTCATATTTTTGGCAATGTCCAGCCTGTATTTGCAATTTATTGTAATAAGCAAAAAATGCCAGATTATCCACCAAGTCCCTTAACTTGCCGGAGCTCAGGCACGTGGATGCGCCTTGGCGTAGATCTCTTTCAAGCGCGCGACACTGGTATGGGTATAGATCTGGGTGGTCGTGAGATTCGCATGGCCGAGCAGTTCTTGGACGGCGCGCAGATCGGCCCCGGAATTGAGCAGGTGCGTCGCATAAGAGTGTCGCAATTTGTGCGGCGAGAGATCGCGCGGCAGTCCCGCGAGGGCCAAGTATTTTTTCAGGAGCAACTGGACCGCGCGCACGGTGAGCGGGGTGTGTCGTTTCGTGATGAGGATCCGATCTTCGGGACCGGTCCGTCGCGCATGCTCCCTGCGGAATGATTTCAACCCGGCGAGCGCCACCGTCCCGAGCGGGCAAAGGCGTTCCTTGCCGCCCTTGCCCAGCACCCGCGCGCTGCCCGTGCTGGAATCGATGGCACCATACTTCAGCGCCACGAGTTCGCTGACGCGCAATCCGCCGCCATAAAGCAGTTCGAGCACCAGCCGGTCGCGCGCCGCGCTGAAGGCGTCGAGCGATCCGTTCGCCCGCATTTTTTGCGGGCCGCCGAGGAGGAGGTTCATTTGGGTCTCGGTCAGGAATTTCGGCAGCGCCCGCTCCAGTTTCGGCAGCGGCATCCCGGCGAACGGATTGTGGCGCACCCGGCCCTGCCGCATCCAGTAGCGAAAAAAGGTCCGCAGGCCCGAGACGTGATTGTGCAGGGTCCGCCGGCTGAAGCGCCGCTGCGCCTCGATGACAAAATCGCGGGCCTCGCGCGCCGTGAGGGCGTCCAGCCCGGGGTTCCCGCCGGCATTCGCCTGCAGCCAGGAATGGAAATCAACGAAGGCCTGCCGGTAATTGCGGACCGTGTACGCGGAATAGCGCCTTTCCTTCGCCAGATGGTCGGTGAACGGCAGCAACCACCCGGCGGCCACCGCCGGCGGCAGGCCGGTCCCGGACTCGCTCGCGGGTTTGGGCTTCATGTCAGTGGCTTTGGCGGCGCCGCAGGCTCATGATCGCGGCGGGATCGCGGCTCCCGCCCTGGCCGCAACCTCGCTCATCACTCGTCCGCTCTCCCGCCGCAAGGCACCCTCGGGATCAAGGCCGCGGGCGTGCGCCGCCGCGGTAAGCTCAAACAACACCCGGCCAAGACTGCCGTCGTCCAGTTGTTCCGCGCGGGCCGCCACCCGGGCCTGGTCCACCACGCCGGCGACCGGGAGCTGTTTTTTCGCAATCTGCTTCCAGACGGCCTCCGCAAACATCAGGGCGGGCAGACGCGGGGGCAATTCCTTGAAAAAAGCCGGATCAACCTTGCCGGCGGCCGCCTTCTCCCCCGCCTTGACCTTCTCCCAGACCTCGATGACCTGCGCCGGGGTGTCGGCGCGCCCCGTGCCGAAGACATGGGGGTGACGCCGGATGAGCTTTTCATTGATTTCACGGGCCACATCATCGAAGTCGAAATCCCCGCGTTCGGCGGCGAGCTGGGCATGAAAAACCACCTGGATGAGCACGTCACCGAGTTCCTCCCGCATGTGCGGCAGGTCGTTCCGGTCGATGGTGTCGAGCAGCTCGCTGCACTCGTCGATCAGACAGCGGGCGAGGGTCTGGTGGGTCTGCTCCCGGTCCCAGGGGCAGCCGTCGGGGGCGCGCAGGCGGGCCATGGTGCGGCGGAGGTCGTCAATTGCAGGCATGGGGTCAAACTGCCGGCGGCAGGCCCGGAACACACGGAAAAAACCATGAACTTTCAGCTTTGTCTTCCCGGGGATCCGTGTGTTCCGTGGGCTCCCGCATGGACAAGCTCACAGAAATCATCGCCCACAAGCGGCGGGAGATCGCCCCGCTCTTGCGCCCGGTCTTCGTGGAGGAGCTGGCCGCGCTCCACCGTGAGCTGCCCAAGCCCCCGTCCTTCCTGCAGGCCCTCCGGCGGACCGATGGCCGGCTGGCGGTGATCGCCGAGATCAAGCGCCGCTCGCCCTCCGCCGGGGCCATCCGCGAAAATGCCTCCGCCCTCGATCAGGCGCAACGCTACCAGGCGGCCGGGGCCAGCGCCCTTTCCATCCTGACGGACGAGAAATATTTCGGCGGCAGCCTGGCCGACCTGCAGGAAATCACGACCCGGTTTGCCCAGTGTCCGCCGGCCCTGCCCTGCCTGCGCAAGGATTTCATGGTGCATCCGATCCAGGTGCAGCAGGCGCGCGCGGCCGGGGCCAGCGCCATCCTCATCATCGTGCGGGCGCTGTCCGACGAGGAAATCACGGCCCTGCAGCACGCCGCCACCGCCGCCGGACTCGACGTGCTCTATGAGATCCACGACGACGCGGAGCTGAAGCGCGCGGTGCAGCACAAGGCGAAGATCATCGGGGTCAACAACCGCGACCTCGCGCTCTTCCACACCGACCTCACCCTGAGCGAGCGGCTCCTGCCCCGGATTCCCCGGCACATCGTGGCCGTGAGCGAGAGCGGCATCGCCACGGCCGCCGACGCCGCGCGGGCCCGGGCCGCCGGGGCGCACGCCGTGCTCGTCGGCGAGGCGCTGATGCGCGCCGCCGATCCCGCTGCCCTGATCGCAGATTTCCGCCATGTATGAGCATCACAAGGACCAGCTCCTGCCGCGGCGCGAATTCGCCCTCCGGCTCGGCTGGAGTATCGCCGCCGGCGGCGGGCTGATCCTGTTTTCCCTCAGCCTGGGCATGATCGGCTACCATGCCCTGGCCGGCCTGCCCTGGATCGACGCCTTCCTGGATGCCGCGATGATCCTCTCCGGGATGGGCCCCATCTCCCCGCTGCACAGCGGCGCGGCGAAACTGTTCGCCGGCTGCTATGCGATCTACTGCGGCATCGCCCTCCTCGCCACGACCGGCGTCATCCTCGCCCCGGTGATCCACCGCTCCCTGCACAAATTCCACCTGGAGTGGGACGGCGACAAATAGGCCATGCCGCTCTCGCCCAGCGCCACGCGCGAACTGCTCGCGCGGCTCAACCACCAGCCCAAGCGGTTTCTCGGGCAGAATTTCCTCGTCGACGGCAACATCGTGCGCAAGTCGCTCGAACTGGCCGGCGTGCAGCCGGGCGATGCCGTGGTGGAGATCGGGCCCGGGCTCGGCACGCTGACCGCCGCACTGCTGGCCGCCGGCGCCGAGGTCTGGGCGGTGGAAAAGGACCGCACGCTGCACGCGCACCTCGCCAGCTCGCTGGCGCCCGCCCAACCCTTGCTGCACCTCCTGGAAAGCGACGCCATGACACAGCCGCTGGCGGGTTTCTCCCCGGCCATCTCCCATCCGGCGCGCCCCTTCAAGATCGTCGCCAACCTGCCGTACGCCATCTCGACCCCGTGGATGGACGCCGTGCTGGGCGGCCCGCTGCCCGACCGCATGGTCCTCATGCTCCAGCAGGAGGCGGCGCAGCGCTATGTGATCGCGCCGGGTTCGAAGCAATTCGGCGCCATCTCCATCTTCGTGCAGTCCGCCTATGAGCCGGCCAGCGGCCACAAGGTCGCCCCCGGCTGCTTTTACCCCAAGCCCGAGGTTGATTCCTACCTGCTCAACCTCGTGCGCCGTCCCGTCCCGTTTGTCTTCCGCCCCGAAACCAAGGCGCTCATCCGGGCCTGCTTTCAGCAGCGGCGAAAACAGATCGGCGCGCTGCTCCGGGGCCGGATCACGCCCGGACCGGCCGCCGCCTGGCTGGACCGGCTGACCGCTGCCGGCCTGGGCCCGACCGCCCGCCCGGAGCAGATTACCGTGGCACTGTGGCAGCAACTGGTGGTCTGAACACGCAACGCTTGAATTTTCTCGCCGGCTGATTTATCTGCCCAACCCATGCTCCCCCGCCTGATTCCGGTCCTCGCCGCCTGTACCCTGCTGGGCTCCGTCGCCTCCGCGCAGACGGCCGGCCTCGTCGGCAAGATGGAGGGCGGCACCTACGTTTCCGCGACGGGGGAATTCAAGATCCCCTCCCCCGTGCTGCCGGAACTGGGCGGGACGATCACCGACACGCCCAATGTCGTCACCTTCACCGACAGCTACAACGTCCAGATCAGCATCGCCTGCTTCCCCCAGGATGCGGAACAAAAATGGGAGTTCGAGACCCGCGGCCGCCGCGACTACCTGCTGTATTTCTTCACCACTTTCGTGCTGGGGGATTTCCAGGGCCGTTTTCCCGGCTCGAAGATCGAGAGCGCGCGCTTTGTGCCCGAGCTGATGGACGGGGCGCTGATCGCCTACGCCCTGCTGCCGGGCGGTTCCTTCTTCGAGGGCAAGAACAGCGTCGGGCCCAATTCCGCCCCGCCCGTCACCGCCAAGCGGGGCACGCTCGTTTTTGCGCGCGCGGGCCATGTCTTCGTGATCAGCTCCGAGCTGGCCGAGCGCGCGACCGAAAGGAACACCTACCAGCTGTCCGTGGAGAAGGAGGACGCCATCCTCAACGACCGGCTGATCACCCTCGCCGGACGCCTGATTTTTCCCGCGCCCAAACCGCGCAGCCCGTGACCCTCGGGGTACAATCAGGCTCGTCTTTGCCGTCCGCCCGGCTTGGCTGACGGGCTTGTGAACAAACCGGCCGTGCTCGCCCAGATTCTCCGCCAGCTCGAAGCGGAGCTGGCGCTCTTCACCGCCACGGCCCAGGCGACCCACGCCGAGGCGACCCACGAGGAAAACAAGGCCGAGGACAAATACGACACGCGCGGCCTCGAAGCTTCCTACCTCGCCATGGGCCAGCTGAAACAGGCCGGGGAGGCCCGGCAGGCGGTGGAGGCCTTCGCCGCCCTGAACCCGCGCGCCTTTGGCCCGGGTGAGGCCATCGGCCTGGGCGCCCTCGTTGTGCTTGAGGGCCGGGGCCGGAACTGCTACTTCATCGGCCCGCGGGCCGGCGGCACCGAGGTGGAGACCGCCGGTCAGACCGTGCTCGTCATCACGCCGCAGTCGCCGCTCGGCCGCCAGCTCATCGGCCGGAAACAGGACGACACCCTGCAGCTCGAACTCGGCGGCCGGCGCGGCCCCGCGCGCATTGCCGCGGTTTCCTAAGCGGGGATTGCACTTCTCCCTGGCTTGATTTTCAGTCTCCCTGCTCCCGGCCCGCGCCCGGCTCCTCCCATGCCCACCACCTACGAACGACTCCGCGCCGACATTGTCACGGCCATGAAGGCCCGCGACCCCGTCACGACCACCGCCCTCCGCACCATGGACGCCGCCATCCAGCGCGCCGCCATGGACACGGCCAGGCCCATCGACGAGGCCCTGGTCACCGCCGCCTTCCGCAAGGCGGTCAAGAACCTTGCCGACGCGCGCACCGAGTTCGAGCAGGGCGGCCGCGCCGACCTGGTCGCGGTCAACTCCGCCGAGATCGCCATCCTGGAAAAATACCTGCCCGCCGGCCTCGACGCCGCGCGGCTCGAGGCCCTCGTCAAAGAGGTCATCGCCGCCACCGGCGCCACCTCGAAGAAGGAAATGGGCAAGGTCATCGGAGCGCTCAAGCAGCGCCCCGAGGCCGGGCTCATCGACTTCGGCGCCGTCAGCAAGCTTGTCCAGTCGAAGCTGGCCTGAGACCGGAGCAAGGATTCGGCGGTACGCTTCAGTCCGGCGTTGCAGCGATGGGTGGTGTGCCACACCATTGCCCCCATGCCCCACCCCGCGCATTCATTCCGTCGTCCGGTCCTCCTCACCTGCCTGTGCGCCCTGCTGCTGCCGTTGCTGCTGGTCACGGGCTGTGTTTCCGGGAGTGACCAGGGCGCGCGCTTCGAGGTGCCCGCCACCGATGCGGGCCTCCCGGGCGCCGGCCCGATCCGGCGCGCGGACTGGTTCCTCAAGAACTGGCGGGAACGCCGCCAGGCCTTCGCGGCGGCCGGGCGGCGCGATCAGGGTGCCATCGTCTTTCTCGGCGACTCGATCACCCAGGGCTGGGGCGATGATCTCGGCCGCAGTTTTCCCGGCCTGAAGGTCGCCAACCGCGGCATCGGGGGCGATACGAGCCGCGGGGTGCTCGTCCGCCTGCCGGAAGATGTCCTCGCCCTCCACCCGCGCGCCGTCGTCCTCCTCATCGGCACCAACGACCTCGAGGACGCCGCCGACCCCGCGGTCATCACCGCAAACCTGCGGCTCATCCTTGCCGCCCTCCGCCAGCAGGATCCGGCCATGCCTGTCGTCCTGTGCGCCGTCTTCCCCAGCTCCGCCGCCAAGAAACGGCCGGCGGATCGCATCCAGCTGCTCAACAAGCTCTACAAGGCGGCGGTGAAGGACGAGCCGCAGGTCACCTTCCTCAACACCTGGAAGCTGTTCGCCGACGCGCAGGGCGACGCCCCGGCCGGCGAGTTTCCCGACCTCCTGCACCCCAACGCCGCCGGCTACGCGAAATTCGCCGGGGCGCTGCGGCCGGTGTTCGCCACGCTCGGCTTCAGCGAGACGGAGCCGGACGATTTTGCCCCCGAGCCCGGATTCACCAGCCTTTTCAACGGCCACGACCTGACCGCCTGGGGCTATCGCGCGGAAAAAGGACTGACGCCGGTGGAGGATTTCGCCGGCCGCACGCTCAGCCCGGACGGCCGCTTTCTCGCCCGGAACGGACGGCTGGTGGTGATCGCCTCGCGCGAGGGCCGCGAGATCAGGAAACTCTGGACCGCCGCGGAATTCCCCCGTGACTTCGAGCTCCGGCTTGAGTTTCGCGCCACCCCCAACGCCGACAGCGGCATCTTTCTGCGCGGCCCGCAGCTCCAGTGCCGCGACTACCTCATCGCCGGACCCTACAAGTCGCTGCAGCATTACCGCGCCCTCGACTGGAATGAGATCATCGTGACCGTGAAGGACGGAGTCGCCCGTTCCACCTGCAACGGCGAGGTCCTCGAGGCGGCCCAAAAGCTGCCGGCGAGCGGCCCGATCGGCTTCGAGAGCGATCACGACCAGATGGAATACCGCCGCATCCGGATTCGCGAGCTGCCCTGAGCCCCTCCCGGCGTGCCCCTGATCGACCACCTGCTCTCCATCGGGGTCCTCCGCACTGCCGTCTGGCGACTGTGGTATCCCTACCTGACCCGCCGCCTGCGCGGCGAGGACGTGCTGTTCCTGAACTACGCCTTTGAGACCGCCCCGCCGCTCGGCCTCACCCTCACCCCCGCCGATGCACCCAACCGCGCGTGCATCCAGCTCTATCATCATGTCGCCACCCAGGTTGAATTGCGGGGCCGGAAGGTCCTCGAGGTCAGCTGCGGCCACGGGGGCGGAGCGTCGTACCTGACGCGCACGCTGCAGCCGGCACATTACACCGGCATCGACCTCAACCGCACCGGCATCGCCTTCTGCCGGCAGCGCCACCCGCTGGCCGCGCTTGATTTCCTGGAGGGCGACGCCCGGCACCTGATGTTCGCCGACCACACCTTCGACGCCGTCATCAACGTCGAGGCCTCGCATTGCTATCCGGACTTTCCCGGTTTTCTCGCCGAGGTCTCGCGGGTACTGCGCCCGGGCGGCCACTTCCTCTATGCGGATTTCCGCTTCCGCAACGGAATCACCGCGTGGGAACAAGCGCTGGCCGCCGCCCCGCTGCACCGGGAGCAATCGCGGGTGATCAACGCCGGGGTCCTGCGCGGCCTCGACCTCAACTCGGCCCGTTCGGAAGACCTGGTCCGGCGGCATCTGCCCGGGTTTCTGCACGCGCTCGGCCGGGACTTCGCCGGGATCCGCGGTTCACGCATCTACGACGCCCTCCAGGAGGGCTCGCTCTCGTACCGGTCGTATTGTTTCTCAAAACCGTAGCCGACGCGCCGGCCGCGCGAGGGCATGCGTCCCATTGGCCAAGAAATGCGCAGCTCCTGTCGTCGACAGTCCCCGCCGGCCGGTCCAAGCTCACGTCATGACAATCCGCATCGGCATCCTCACGGGCGGCGGGGACTGCCCCGGCCTGAACGCGGTCATCCGCGCCGTGGTCAAGTCTGCCACCAAGCGCGGCTGGGAAACACTCGGCATCCTCGGCGGCTTCGAGGGCCTGCTCCAGCCGACCAGCACCCGGGCGCTCAACTACCATGAGATGGACGGCCTGCTCTATCTCGGCGGCACCATCCTCGGCACGTCGAACAAGGGCCACTTTGCCGGCAAGGCCGGCCATGGCGCAGCCCGCCGCATCGACCCGGCCGTGCTCGCCGCCGCCCGCGCGGGGTTCGAGTCGCTCGGCCTGCGCGCCCTTGTGGTGGTGGGCGGCGACGGCTCCCTGAGCATCGCACAGCAATGCCTCGAGGCCGGCATCCCCCTGGTGGGCGTGCCGAAGACCATCGACAACGACATTGCGGGCACCGACGTCACCTTCGGCTTCGACAGCGCCGTGGCCTTCGCCACCGACGCGCTCGACCGCCTGCGCTCGACGGCGCAAAGCCATGATCGCGTCATGGTCGGCGAAGTCATGGGCCGCTACGCCGGCTGGATCGCCACGCACGCGGGCATCGCCGGCGGGGCGGATGTGATTCTCATCCCCGAATTGCCTTTTGGCTACGACTCCATCTGCCGCGTCATCGCCGGCCGCGAGGCCCAGAACAAGCGCTTCACCCTCGTCGTCGTGGCCGAGGGCGCGCGCGAGTCCGGCCAGGACTTTGTCACCTTGGGCGAGACCGGTTCCATCCGCGAGGCCCGGCTGGGGGGCATCGGGGCGGTCGTGGCCGACGAGATCGGCCGGCGCACCGGCAAGGAGACGCGGGTCTGCGTGCTCGGCCATCTGCAGCGCGGCGGCGCGCCCACGACGTTCGACCGGCTGCTGTGCACGCGATTCGGCGCCGGCGCCGTGCGCCTGATCGCCGAGGAACGGTACGGCTACATGGTCGTCCACCGTCCGCCCGACAACCGGGCGATCCCCCTCCCGGAGGCCATCGGCCGCCTGAAGACCGTGCCGCTCGAGGGCGAGACCATCCGCACCGCGCGCGACCTGGGCATCGGCTTCGGCGACTGAGCCCGCGGGCGCGGGCCACATTCACGGACCCGGGGGGGATGGCGCCGCCGGCTGGCGGAGGAAGTTGTCCCGTTTCGAGCCGCGCGAGCGCGTCCGCTCCGCGGGCTGGCTGTAGGGCTGGCGGCGGTAGCCTGGGCGTGCCGGATCGGCGGCGCAGCGCAGCTGGAAATCCTGCATCCGCTGGAAAATCCCCAGCAGCTGGTCAGGCTGCGGATAACGGTCGAGCCCGGCGCGCTCGAGCACGAGCAGCAGCTCATGGACCGCCTCGAGCGTGGACAGGCAGCCGGCCTGCGGCTGCTGCTTGATGACATAACGGCTCGGGGCGGAGGGTGTGAACATGATCCGCGGCAGCCGCTGCAGGCTCGGGCTCAGCCGGAGCATTTTCCGTGCACCGCTCCAGGTCGCATCGAGCAGGATCACGACCAGGCGGCGGTGGGCGAGCCGGGCTGCCAGGACCGGGAACTCCGCGCCGGTCGGGTCCGAGAGGTTCACCGCGGTGACGCCCGGGTAGAGCAGCATGCAATGGTTCTGCGGGTCGCGCAGCAAGGCCTGGACGGATTCGTGTTCATCGAACCCCTTCCCCATGTGGAGTTCGCTGTTCGGCAGGCAGAGCTGGGTGAGCCGGCCCGTGCCGGCCTTCTCCTCCTTGAATTCCTTCGGGTGCATCAGGAACACGAACCGCGTCCGGGTAGCCAGGGGCAGCAGCGAGGGACACCAGCAAAGGGCCTGCGGCCAGAAACAGCGGTAGCACATCGTGCGGCTCATCGCCGTGGAGCCAACACATGGTTCCGGCGGTTGGAATCATAAAGCGGCGGCCGGGCGAGGACACGCCGGCTCGCCGCTTGCGTGCCGTCGCGACCGGCGTAAGCTGGCGACATGCCCATGACGCCACACATCGAAAAGCACTTCACCGCCGGGAACATGGTCCGCGATATCGTCATCGGCATGTCCGACGGCCTGACTGTGCCGTTCGCCCTGGCGGCGGGCCTGACCGGCGCGATTTCGCAGACGCACCTGATCGTCACAGCCGGCTTCGCCGAGATCGCCGCGGGCTCGATCGCGATGGGGCTGGGCGGCTACCTCGCGGCGCGGGGCGATGCCGAGCATTACGTCCACGAAAAGGCCCGCGAGGAGGAGGAGATCCTCCGGCTGCCCGAGGCGGAGGCGCAGGAGGTGCGCGACATCTTCCGGAGCTACGGCCTCTCGGCGGAGGAGTGCGCCACGGTCGTCGAGTCCCTGCGCCAGCGCCCGAAGGACTGGGTGACATTCATGATGCGTTTCGAGCTCGGCCTGGAGGAACCCGAGCCCAGCCGCGCCTGGAAAAGCGCGCTCACAATCGCCCTCGCCTACATCGTCGGGGGCATCATTCCCCTCAGCGCCTATCTGGTTTTGGACGATGCGCACCGCGCGCTCATCGTCTCCGCGTCCGTGACGCTGGCCGCCCTCGCCCTCTTCGGCGGCGTGAAGGGCCGCTTCACCGGCGTGCCGGTCATCCGCAGCGCCCTCCAGACCGCCCTGATCGGCAGCCTGGCCGCCGCCGCCGCCTTTGGCATCGCCCGCTGGATCGCGTGATGCGTCACACCCGCCTCAATGCTCGCCTCTGGCCGCGGGCGGGGCGATGCACGGCCGGATGTCCCGGGTCACGTTTTCGAACGTGGGCGTCCCGGCGTCCTTGATCACAAAATCCTTCTCGGCGGAGAGCGCGACGTTCCGGAGGACCAGGTTCGCGATGGGACTGTCGGGCAGGCCGATGATCCTGCCCGCATGCCGGGCATTCTCGATCACGACGTCGTCGATCAGGATGTCGCGGATGGCCGGCACCTTGGCCGGGTCGCCCTTGAAGTCGGGGCGGTTGTTGTCGACATAATCGAGCTGCAGGATGATGGCGTCCCCCACGTTCTTCATCCGGAGGCCGGTGTAGCGGACATGCTGGACGAGGCCGCCGGCCCCGCGCATGGATTTTATCCGGATGCCGTTGTCGCCGCCCTCGAAGGTGCACTGGCGCACGAGCATGCGGTCCACGCCGGCGATGGTCTCGGAGCCGATCGAAATGCCGTGGCCGTGCCGGATGGCGCAGCGCTCGATCAGGATGTTGGTGCCGCCGGACTTGATGCAGATGTCATCGTCCCCCGTGTCGATGTCGCAATCACGGATGAGGAAATTGGTCCCGGGACCCGGGTCGATGGCGTCGGTGTTCGGCGCGTTGAAGGGCGCGCGGACCTTCACGCGCTCGATCGTCAGGTCGGTGATGTTGCCGGTCCGGAGGTGAAACATGGGTGAGTTGACCAGGGTGAGGTCGGCGACCCGCAGGCGCTCGCAGCCGGTGATGACCACCAGGTTCGGCCGGCCGTAGACAATCCGGCCCGGGACGGCGGCGGCGCGGGCCGACCGTTCCGACCAGGGCCACCAGAGCGACCCGTTGCCGTCGATCGTGCCGGGGCCGGTCAGGGCGACATCCTGGAGGTTTTTGCCGGAGATCAGCGGCGCGGGGGTCTTGACCCTGGCCTTGACCTCGGACTGTGACTTGAGCGTGGCCGGATCCGGCAGCCCATAGTCGGCGAAGCTGTCCGGTGCCTGGATGACGGCGCCCTCATCCAGATGGAGCTCGAGCCGGGAGCACAGGACGAACGGCAGTGTCCGGTAAACGCCCTTGGGCACGATCAGCCGGCCGCCCCCCGCCTGTTTCACGGCGGCGATGGCCCGGGCGAATGCCGCGGTGTTCAGCGTGGCGCCATCCCCCACCGCCCCGAAATCGGTGAGCTGGAAGATCCGGTCGGGAATGGCCGGGAGCGCCGGCTGGAAGTTGTCGGGAAATGTCAGGTCGGCCGCGCCCTGCACCCGCGGGGCGGGTCCGCCAGTCAGGAAAACAAGGGTGGCGGCAATCGGGAAGGGAGAAAGGTATCGGTGCATGCCTGGACAGGGTTGGAGGAAGCGGGTACAGCCCGGAGCCCGGGGAAGATCTCACTTCCCGCGGGCAAAGTCGAGGCGCGCCTGCTGCGCGGCTCAGATGCGGCCGGCAACCCGGAGAGCCCCGGCGACGAGCGCCAGCCACACCGGCAGGGCGAGGCCAAACTTGAGTTGAAAGGACGGTTTCGCCGATTTGTGCCGGAACACCATCATCCCCAGCAAGCCGCCCGGCCAGCCGCCCAGGGCGCAGGCGAGCAGCAGCGACGACTCGGCCGTGCGCCGACCCGCGCGGCGGCCGGCCCGCCATTTGTCGAGACCGAACAGGGCGAAGGTCCAGCCTCCGGTGACGGCCAGCCACGTCAGGATGATCTTGTCGGCCATCCGCTCAGGCCGCCCTCGGCCGCGGGGACAGCCAGATCAGGCCCACGATCATGAAATCCAACAACGCCGTCACCAGCATGCCGAGGATGGCCTGCCACTCCGTGTATCGTTCGGCGTAGATGTAGATGGCCAGGTTGGCGAAGCCGAACAGGAGCCAGGTCAGGGAGTTGGCGCTGCCGGCGGTGCCTTTGCGGGCCAGCCGGACGAGGTGCAACAGGGTGGCGGCGGGAAATACCACGGCGGGAAGGATGCCGACAAGATGCGGGAAATTCATGGGGAGGGATCAGGATTGGTCCGCGGCGCCGCGGCGTCAAATTCGAACCGGGGAGGGAGCTCAACCGTCCTGGTGCCGTCCCGCATTCGCGGCCGGCCGGATCTGTCAGTAGGCCACGTCGCGGCAGAGAGCCTCGAGCTTCACGGCGATGGCGGTGATTTGCGCCGGGTTGAGGACGACCGCCCCACCCGGCAGGAATTTGTCCAGACCCTGAGGATTGGTGACCCGGCACGCGCGCGGATCCTGCGCGGGCTTCATCTCCACGGACCAGCCGGGCAGAGTGAGGAAAGGCGTGACCGGCACCGTTTCCCGGAGCTCCGCCTGGAGCAGCCGCGCCAGCCAGAGCGCATTGTGTTCCGCCTGCTCGAGCCCGTGGTTGTCCTCGCCCCACGGCCACACCAGCGAGTGACCGTCGAAATACACCTTGTGGGCCTCAAACCCCGGCCGGGCGCGGCCTTTCCGGCGCGTCTTGGTCTCGATGACAAACACGCCGGTGGGGCCGACCGCGATGTGGTCGAGGTTGAATTTCAGGCCCTCGTCCGCGCCCGGCACATCATGAAAGATCCGCCAGCCCTGGCCCTTCAGGGCATCGAGGTGTTCACCGACCATCCGCTCGCCAAAGTAGCCGAGATAGCGGTTGTGACTCTCGGTGGTCTTGCCGGCAAACCAGCCGGCGGAAAGGATGAAGGTCACGACAAACAGCACCGCGGAAAAGGCCACACCCGCCCACTGCAGCGTGGGCGGCAATTGCGTCGTGGCCATGATCCCCAGCAGGGCAAACACCACCGGCACGCTGCCGGCCATCACCATCCAGAGGATCGCGTCCTCATCGAGCTTGAGCACGTGTCTGAGCTGCGATTCGCCGGCGGTCCGCAGCAGCCGGATGTCGTCGCCGAAGGGCCGGCGCGTCTTGCGCTGGCGCTTCTGCCACCAGAGCATCACCGCCATGCTGGCGATGAAGCCCGCGACGAAACCAAACAGGAGAAGATAGGTTCTTGCATTCATGGGTAATCAGTCACCGAGGCTGACCGGTGTTGCTAGCACGGATGTTCGCGAATGTCACGAGGCCCCTGCCCGCCGCTGCGGTCGCGGTCCGTCCGCTGCGGCCGGCCATTTCCCGTGGTTCAAAAGCTGACCGGCAACGGCGGATTGGCCGGGACCAAGGCGCGGCCCGAGCGCAGCTCGCCTTCGGCTTCCAGCCAGATGAGCTGGTCGCGATCCTGCGGCTGCCCGCGGTCGCTCCACAGTTCGTGGGCGCGGCGGGCGATGTCCTCATGCGAGGGCGCCGGGACCGCGGCCGGATGGATGGGACTGCCGTGGTGGTGGTTTTTCATGGGTAGATGGCGGTGGGGAGGAATTCGTTGGTCGGCCGCAGCATCATCGCGGCCACCCGCACCGTCGGCCTGGCTTGCACCCTCCAGCCGTAATTGTAGTGGTAGACACACAGCTCGCGATTGCCGCTGTAGTAGAGTTCGTACTCGGGAAAATAGGTGGCATCGTCCCGCTCGCCGCGGATGGCCTGCAGTTGGACCGCGCTCGGCTGCACCGTCAGGGTGTGCCCGCCGGGGATCCCCGCGCAGCCGGCCAGCGCCAGGGCCCACACGGCCAGCGACAGCACCCCGGTGATATAGACGGTTCTTCGGCTCATGTGAGCTTGGACACCCCCGCGCGGGTCCGGGTTGCAGGATAATTCCAACCGGCGTGCGCCAGACCGGCCGCCGGGCATGGTCCGCCCGAACCCGGGCCCCCGTGTTCCGCCCTCACTCCTCCACCACGTCCACTCCGTCGATCCGGCCGTCGGTGATCTGCACGCTGACCTGCATGGGTCGGCAGCAGACTTCGCAATCGACCGTGAACCCGGCGCTGCCCTCGCTGATGTCCAGGGCGAGGCTGAATGACTCCCCGCAGTGCGGGCACGAGATGCTCAGCGCGTCATGCATCGGCGGCTGTGCCCCCCTCACTTGATCCTGACCTTCGCCAGCCCCTTCGCCAGCTTGGGCCAGCGCAGGTGCAGCTTCTCCAGCGCCCGGACGAGCGTGTCGGCCACCACGTAGTCGCGGTACCAGTTGTGGTCGGAGGGCACCACATGCCAGCGGGCCGCCGCATGGCTGGTGGCGTTGATCATGTCCTCGTAGGCGGCATGATAGTCGTCCCAGAGCTGGCGGGTCGTGAGATCCGCGTGGGAGAATTTCCAGTATTTCTTCGGGTTGGCGAGCCGCTCCCGGAACCGCACCGCCTGCTCGTCGCGGCTGATGAGCAGGTGGAACTTCAGCACCACCAGATCGTTTTCCACCAACATCCGCTCAAAATCCACGATCTGCCGGTAGCGCCGCCGCCAGACCTTCCGCGGGACGATGCCCAGCACGCGCTCCGCCAGCACCGCCTCGTAATGTGAGCGGTTGAAGACCCCGATGTAGCCGAACCGCGGCACGGCCTGGTGGATCCGCCACAAAAAATCGTGCGCGCGCTCGAGGTCGGTGGGCACCTTGAAATTGGCGATCGTCACGCCCGCGGGATTCACGTGCTGGAAGACGCTGCGCACCGCGCCGTCCTTGCCGCTGGCGTCCATGCCCTGGAAAATGAGCAGCACGGCGCAGTTCGCGTTGGCGTAAAGCCGCGCCTGCAGTTTGCCGATCCGCCGCCCGAGCCGGCCGAGCAGCACCTTGGTCTTCCGCTTGTCGAGGCCGTCGCAATATCCCGGATCAAAATCCTGCAACCTGATCCTGCCCTTGATGATGGTGGGCTGTTTGGCCATGGCCGAACGTAGCATGACCGGCCGCCCCGCGCCAGCGCCATGGCGGATGCCCGGTTAATATTTTTGCGCGCGCGCCGATATACGGGCCATGGCCCGCCGCTTTCCCTGGCAGATCGCCCTCCTGTCCCTCCTCGCCCCCGGTTTGATCCGCGGGGCGGAGGCCTGGACGCGGCTCAAGCTCGGCATGAGCGCCGACGAGGCGGCGACAGTCCTCGGTGAGCCGCTCATCCGGGCCACGGGCAAGGGCTTCGAGCTCTGGATCTACGACCATGACGCAGAAGCCCTCTTTTATGGTCCGCTCATCGGCTGGACCACCCCGGCCGGGGGAGAAAACCCGGTCCGCTCGGTCGACGTCTGGCAGCCAACCAGACCGGGGGCCGATCAGCCGGTCTACTTTCTGCCGCGCCCCGTTCTGTCGAGGAATCCGGTCCTCCGCCGCACGGCCCCCGCCGAGGGCGAAAACAAGCTGCCTTTCTACCGGGTGCGCCGGTGAATTGACGCTTCGCCCGCCGAAGCGAAACCGGCCGCCGACGGCGCTCTCGTTCACCGGACGCCGATCTCGCACGTCATCGCCCAGCCCGAGACACGGTCGACCAGTGCCAGCGCATAACTCGCCGCCGCTCCCGTGGATTCCAGCGGGATTACGATCCGCTGTCCCCGGTCCCCCCGCCAGTGATCGTCGCATCGCCACGCCAACGGCACGGCTTCCCCTGAAAGCAGCTTCCACTCGAAACGGCTGTCCCCGTTTGCCGGTCCGGTGTCATCCGCGGACGCCCGCTCCACGCCCACCCAGTACCAGCCATGAACGTTTTTTTCAGTTTTCAGGACGGGCGCGCCATCCGGACCGGCACTGATCTGCGCGAGTTCCCGGCCATCGGCGTATCCGAGATGATACTCCTGCCCGCGCAGGGGAACCGGCCCGGCCCAGTCGAGTTCCGCCCGGTTTTCCTGCACGGTCGCGCTCGCGGGCTCGGCCCCACTGGCATCCCGCCAGCGCGGCCGGTCTGATTCCCCGCCGGCCGCCGGGGCGAATTCCAGGGCAAAGCCGCTGCGCGTCGCCGCTGCGCGAAAAGTCCGCGGCATATTCTCCCGCTGTCTGCTCACGATGCTGTCGCGTGTCTCGGTCAAAGTCTCCCGCTGCCCGGCCGCCACCGGGACCGTCGGCACGGTGGCGTCCCGAACCAGTCGGGCTTTCCAGGCCGAGGCCCTGATCCGGCCCCGCTGGACCAGGCCCGGGTGGTTTGATCCCGCATCACCCGATGATCTGCCGGTGCCGGTTGCGATTGCCTCCGGTGGCCGCACCCCAGGACTGGCCGCCATCGTCACCGCCGGCGGCGACGGAGTTTTTTGCGCTTCATCCGCCATCGCCGCGTGCCCGGCTGGAGCCACCTTTGCCGCCATCGTTGCTTCCGTCTTGGTCGGGGAAATTTTTGCATTCGCCGGCAGCCGGGTTTCCACTTCGCCCTTGTCCACCGCCGGTCCGGCCTGCACCGCGGCCGGCGCGCTCTTGGTTTCCTGTCCAGCGTCCTTTGCGGTCAACGCGACTTCCGTTCCATTCCCGTTGGCTCCTCCCGTTCGCTCGTGCCGCGGCACGCCCAGGCTGGCTGTCACGTGGCCGCTGGACTCGGCGTTCGGCCCAGACCCAGGCGATGACTGCAGCCCCGCGGCCGCCATCGCCCCGCCGCCTGTCACGGCCGAGGTTGACGCCATCCCTCCACGTTTGCCCGCAGCCACACCGGGTACAGCTGTGTCCGTCGCGATGGAAACTTTCGCCGCCATGCCACCCGCGGCCCGAAGTGTCGCGCCGCCAGAACGGTCTTCGCTATCAGCCGTGTCCACCGTGGCCTGGCTGGAACCCATGATGGCCCGGCGTTTTTTCCCGGATGCTGATGGCCCGGGCTCCATCTCGGTTGAATCCGGCGGTGCTGGCGCTGCGTCCGCCGGGTCTGACCCGGGATGATTTTCCGAATTGCTGGTGTCATGCCGGGATTCACCAGCATGCGAACCTGTCGATGCCTGGTCTTCCCGTCCCGATTCCGGGTGCACCGGCCGGGACGGACTTTCCGCCGTGGCGGCCGACGACGGTTCCGTACGCCGCCGGCCATCACCCATGCCCGACCGGGCACCGGCATCCCTTGGTTCCGCCGATTCACCGGCAACCGCCCTTGATCCGGACGAATGAATTTTGGGCTCCCGGGGAGCCGGCAACGTGCGGGACAATTCCGACCAGCCGGCCCCGCCGGCCAACCGTGGCCCGTCCGGCGCCGGATCCGCGTCGGTCGAAACCGCCAGGTTTCCGCGGGCGGATTGCCAGCCCGAGTCCGGCCTCTCATCCGCGGTCCGGGTCACCGTCGGGCGCACATAATGCCAAAGACCGGCCCCGGCGGCCACCCACACGAGGATGCCCGGCAGTACCCGGCGCGGCCAGCGGCGCGGCTTCGCTACCGGTTGCTCCGCCCGGTTTGCGCTCACCGGCCGGGCTGACCCGCCCCGCAATTCCAAACCGGCCAGCGCGGCTCGCTCCAGCTGGATAGGCAGCCCATCGGCGGGAAAGTCCGCCCGGTCCGCCACACGCAGCCGGTAGTGGCCGGGCCCGGCGCCTTGAATATGAAAACCTCCGTCCGGGCTTGATTTCGTGCGCGCCACGCCCAGGCCGGAGGAATTCTCCAGCACGACACTTGCTCCTGCGACCGGAGCGCCGTCCGCCAGCACCCGGCCGCTGATCTCGCCCTGTTGTTCGTCCGGGTGGCTTGGTTGCACGGGTGTCGCCGCACCCCAGCTGTGCAGCATCAGGCCGGATTCGGTGCGGCAGGCATACCCGGCGAGGGCTGCGTCCGGTTTCCCCATGAGCGCCGCCGTCATCCGTTCCACCCGGCTTTGCACCTGCGCCTCGAGGCTGCCGGGTTCCCCGTCATCCGCTCCCGCGGCCGCGAACGACCGGCTGGCGTTGGCCAGCCGGAGCCGCAACTCACCCAGTTCCGACGCGGTCGGGACCGGGCCAGCAGCCACCTCCTGCCACACCCAGGCGACATTGCCGCTGTCGGCGCGACGGCGCGGTGCGAGCAGCACGCCGCGGAAATGGGAGCCAAACAGATGCCAGAACTGGTGGATCGACCGGTTGCCGATTCCCGCGCAGCCCGTTTGCGCGGCGGTGGCATCCAATTCCGCCGCGGCCCGGCGCAGGGTGGGTGCGAAGCTCATGGCTGCGACCCCGCGTCGTCCGACAACAGCGTGGCCAGCCGCCAATGATAGGTCTGCCCGGCCTCCAGCCGGCAGGCAAAGCGCCGGGCCAGTGCCGGATTCGCCGGCACCACGTCTTGTTCGATGGCATAGTCGCCGCCCACTACCTCGACGCTGCACCGGGCGCGCGCCGGCAGCTCCTCGCTCCGCGACGCGCCGCCGGCGACCGGGGTCAGGGTGACGCGCCAGGTGTAATCGGTGCCGTTGATCACCCCCAGCATGGCGGCAGCCGGGCCGGGGGGAACCGGCGCCGGGGTGGCGCAGCCGGACGCCGCCAGCAGGCCGGCCAGCAGCCACGTGCGGAACAGCTCCCGCCGTCCTACGGCAATTGTTTCCAGGCATGAATGAACCACGGCGTTAACCAATCGGCACCCTGGCTCGGAACTGTAGGCCGGGGCCACGGATCCCTGCCTGGCCACGCCCCTTTGCTCCGGCCGGGCGCTTTCGCCGCGTTTTCATCCTTCCTCCATCCACCTACTTTCTTCCATACTGGCACTCATGGATCTAACCGCCAGGCTGGACGGAGAGCCGGACCCCAGCACCGCCCTGGTGCGGAGGCTCGCCGAGCTCAACCAGATCGGCATTGCACTGTCGCAGGAGAAGGACCTCGACCGGCTGCTCGAGACCATCCTCGTCGCCGCCAAGCAGATCACGGGCGCCGATGGCGGCACGCTCTACCGGATCCACGCCAGCGACCGCAACGCCCTGCGCTTCGAGATCATCCGCACCGACTCCCTCGGCATCGCCATGGGGGGCACCACCGGCACCACCGTGCCCTTCGCCCCGGTCCTCCTGCGCGATGACGCCGGCCGCGAGAACACTTCCATGGTCGCCGCCTATGCCGTGCTGAAGGACAGCACCGTCAACATCGCCGACGCCTACCGCGAGAAGGGGTTCGACTTCTCCGGCACCAAGGCCTTTGACGCCCGCACCGGCTACCGCTCGCAGTCCTTCCTCACCGTGCCGATGAAGAACCACGACGGCGAGATCATCGGCGTGCTCCAGCTCATCAATGCCCGCGACTCGAGCGGCCGCATCGTGCCCTTCAACGACACCGACCAGCGCCTCGCCGAGTCCCTCGCCTCCCAGGCCGCCGTCGCCCTCACCAACCGCCTGCTCATCCTCCAGCTCGAAAGCCTCTTCGAGGGCTTCATCAACCTCATCAACGACGCCATCGACGACAAGTCGCCCTACACCGGCGGCCACTGCAAGCGGGTGCCCGTTCTCACCATGATGCTCGCCGAGGCCGCCCACCGCACCCGGCGCGGGCCGCTGGCGCCCTGGACGATGACCGACAAGGACCGCTACGAACTCAAGATCGCCGGCCTTCTCCACGACTGCGGCAAGGTCACGACCCCGGTCCACGTCGTCGACAAGGGCAGCAAGCTCCAAACCATCCACGACCGCATCGACCTCGTCGACACCCGCTTCGAGATCGTCCGGCGCGACGCCGAGATCGCGTTCCTCCGGGCCGCCGCCCTCCCCGGCGCCGACCGCGCCGCGTTGGCGAAGGCTTTCCAGGCGCGCCTGGACGAGATCGACGCCGACCAGCAATTCCTCCGCGCCTGCAACACCGGCAGCGAAGCCATGCGCCCCGCCGACCAGGATCGCGTCCACGCCATCGCCGGGAAATACCCCGTCCGCCCCACCCGCGGCGAACCGGTGGACTTCCTCACGCCGGACGAGCTCAAGAACCTCACCATCCGCGCCGGCACCCTGACCGCGGAGGAGCGGCAGATCATCAACCACCACATCAGCGTCACCATCAAGATGCTCGAGTCGCTCCCCTGGCCGCGGCACCTGAAGAACGTCCCCGAATACGCCGGCGGCCACCACGAGCGCATGGACGGCAAGGGTTATCCCCGCGGCCTCACCCGGGAGCAGATGTCGGTCCCGGCGCGCATCATGGGCATCGCGGACATCTTCGAGGCGCTCACCGCCCGCGATCGGCCGTACAAGAAGGGCCAGTCCCTCACCGAGTCGCTGCACATCCTCGGGCGGCTCCGGCTTGACGGACACGTCGATCCCGACCTCTTCGACATCTTTGTCCGCGAACGCGTCTACCTGGCCTATGCCCGGCAGTTCCTCCCGCCTGAGCAGATCGACGAGGTCGACGTGGCAAAAATCCCGGGTTACTCCGGCGATTGAGGGACGGCCCGCTTAGCCATTCACCGCGGGAGCCGCCGCCGCGGTTCCCGCCGCATCCGTCGCGCGCCGCTTTTTCGGCTCCGTGATCCCCGGCACCGGCAGCGCCGGCCCCTCGACCCCCGGCACCTTCCGCGTGCGGTAGCCATCATAATCGGGGACCAGCCGGTCGTAGGCCTTGTCCATCAGCGGCGAGGAAATGACAAAATCGGCTGTCGCGCGGTCGCAGGCGGTGGGGATGTTCCAGACCACGGCCATGCGCAGCAGCGCCTTGACGTCGGGATCATGGGCCTGCTGCTCCAGCGGATCCCAGAAGAAGATCAGGAAATCGATCTCATTGCTCACGATCTTGGCCCCGATCTGCTGGTCGCCGCCCAGCGGACCGCTGTGGAGCTTGGTGATCGGGAAGCCCAGCTCGCGCTCGAGCAGCGTCCCGGTCGTGCCCGTGGCAAAGACCTGGTGGTGCGCAAGGAGGTCGCGGTTGAACATCGCCCATTCGACCAGGTCGCGCTTCTTGTTGTCGTGCGCGACCAGGGCGATCTTCTTGTTCGGTTCCATCCTGATCTTGTTGTAGGCCATGATTGAAGCCGACCCTCGCACGCTCAGCGCCCGGACGCGAGACCGGAACGCCGCGCCGCGTCAGGTCCCGGGGTTCAGCCCACCGGTTTCTCCCGTCAGCCGCTCCAGCCCCACGATCTTGTGGTTCGCGTCACTGGTCAGCATGAACCGCCCGCGAATGCCCTCCGCGGTCACGAACGGCTGCAGCAGGGAAGCCGGAAACTGGACGGTCTGCCCTGTGGTGCAGCGCACCACCACCTGCCGGATTCTGCCCCGATAATAATCAAGGTATTTCCCCGGTGGCACCCGCAGTGAGAATTCATGGCGGTTCATCAGCCGCCAGCATCTACCAACGCCCCGGTCCGGTTGAAAGCCGGGATTTGCCGCCGCACCTTCACGGCTGACGTAGTTACCCTGCGCCGTTCGGGTTGCAAGGCCCAAGTCCGGGGTTTCCAGCGCGGTTTCCCGCGCTTGCCTGCCGCCCCGGAACCCTCCACGGTCGCTGTGAAGCTCAACCCTGTTTTCTCCCCGCGGAGAAGCGGCCAATGGGGAACAAGATCAAATGCGACAAGTGCGGACTGCTCCTCGCCACCTTCAGTGGCGAGCTCGGGCTGCATCGGCGGCTGAAATTCGCCAAGAACGTGCGCGTGCTGGTGGAGAAGAATGCCCTGGGCGAGGACCTCGGCTGGGCCCGCTGCCCCAAATGCCGCAGCCAGTCCCGCGTCGACGCGGCCTATCTGCCGGGCAACGGGTAGCCCGGCGCGGCCGCCGCCCAGCGGCCGCTACTTGGCCGCCCGCAACCGCAGCCGGCTGACAAAGCTCCAGTCGCCGGTCGCGTTTTGGATCTTGATCAGCAGCCGGTTCCTGCCCGCCCGCAGGTTGAGCGGGACGATGTCGTCGTCGATCCGGCTGTTGCGGCGCACCCAGCGGTCATGCACGAGCTCGCCATTGAGCCAGATCTTCAAGCCGTCGTCGCTGCCGATGCCCAGCCAGCCGGTGAGGGCCTGGGGAATGTCGATCTCGGTCCACGCGTATCCCACGCAATAATCATTGCCCGCCGCCTGCAGCAGGTCGACGAAGCCGTCATGGGCAACCACCTTCTGCCAGGTCAGCTCGAGGCCGTCGACCTTCTGGCGTTCGCCCTCGACCGGCGCGACCTGCCCTGCGCCGGTGTCCTTGAACCAGTCGGTGTTGAAGGCGTTCAACTGCGACCGGTGGCTGATTTTTTCCGTGCCCACCTCCAGCCTGGTGTAGACGGCGGTTCCGTTCGCCTCGACATGATCGAAGCTGGAGAACGCCGCCGGGGGCACCGGGATGGGCCGGAGCACGAGCCATTCGTTGAGATCCACCTCGATCCGGGCCACACCGCGCAGCCAGGCAAGCTCCGCCGGCGTCGCCGGATCTTCCGCGGACACGGGAAAGACATAGTCATAGCCGGCCGCCACCGGCTGGCCGTGGTCGATCGCGGGGCTGAACAGGGCGCCCGTGTGCAAGGCGTCAGCCAGGGACGCCGCCAGGACCGCCGTCACCCCGCCTGTCGGGGCGACGGTCACCGTCGTCGCGTGGCCGTCGGCGCCCACCTCCAGCCGGGCCTGCACCTGCGTGACTCCGCGCTGCCGGAGGCCGTCGGCGCGCAGCGGGTTGCCGACCAGCACGGGTCCGGCCCGCTCGCGGGCGAACTGCCCCGGGCGCACTTCGTCGAGATAATGCAGCCGGTCACGCCGGGTTGACGGATTGGCGGGATCGAGCTGCCGGAACAGATCCGTGAGGTCGTCGATGAAGCGCTTGATCGACTCGATGCTGTCCGCCCGCGCCGAGAGCAGCGGCGAGCCGTCGCGCGAGAGGGCGAGCATCAGGATGCCGTCGGCCGGGGCATAGCTTCCGATCCGGCGCATGCCCTCCTCATCGCGGTAGCCGGCCACGAGCCACGGCATGGCGGAATCGACGGCGATCTGGCGGAGCTCATCCGCCTTCTCGCGCACGCCGAAGAAGACCGTCTCCATCTGCCCCGGGTAGACCTGCTGGAGGCGCCCGTAGGTGGGGGTGAAATTCTGCACCATGCGCCAGGACTCGCCGTCATTGTGGGAGCCGTACAGCACCACGATGATCTCCGGTTCCGGCCGGCCGGCCAGGCTGGCGGCCACCAGTTCCTTGCCCTGCACCCGCTGCACCTGGTCGCGCAGCTCGCCCGTGATGCTGCCCCGGGCCTGGCTCCAGTCGGCCGCCCGGGGCGGCCGCTCCGCCGTCTCCCGGGCAAAGCGCCGGCAATCCTCCCCGGCGAGACCGCGCAACAGGACCCGGCGGCCGCGGTTCGCCGAGGGGTTGAACAGGGCAAACGGTCCGAGCACCTCGATGGGCTCCGCGCGGAAAGCCGGCTCGTTGGCCACCGCCCAGGTGGAGAATTTCGCCGCGAGCGGCAAAGGGGCGAACGCCACGATCGCGGCCATCAGCGCGGGATGACGGAGGAACGGCATGGGGTACAGCGGGGGTGACGGGTGAATCCATCACCGATTTTTCCCCATAGCCAAGGTCAAAACGCTCAGCCCTCCCGGGCAAGTCCGGCCAATGCAGGCCGCCGGCCGCAGGTTTCGGGTTTGTCCCTGAATCCCCGTCCGATTGCGCCAATCAAACAATGATCCAACCGCCATGATCCCGGAATAATGACCGCCCGGGCCCGTGTTGTGCTTTGTTTCCCCGACTCGCTTCACCCATCACCTCCATGAAAGTCATGCTGCTTTCGCTGGCGCTTCTGGCCCCGCTCCTGCCGGTGCCGGCGGAGGCTTCGTTCTTCAACTATCTCCAGGTCTCGGCCGGCCAGGGTGAGGCGGAATCCCAGTTCATTCTCGGCGTGGCCTATTGTGATGGCTGGGATGGGACGATCCGGGCCGGCTCGTCCGCCGCCAAATGGCGTGAACTGGCCTCAGAACTGGGCGATCTGCGCCCCCTGCTCGTGACCGGCCTCCTGCGGAACGAGAAAGCCCGGGTCGAGCAGGACCGCGCCGCCGCCGTCAAATGGCTTGGCCTCGCCGCCGAGCGTGGCGACAATTACGCCCGGGTGATCCTCGGTGACATGCTCCTGGAAGGCGACGGCGTGCCCGCCGACTGGCGCCGCGGCAAGGAATGGATCCTGCAGTCGGCCCGCGCCGGCTTTGCCCCCGCCCAGTTTCGGCTGGGCGTCATCTACACGGTCGGGGACCGGACCACGCCCCAGGACGATGTCGAGGCGCTCGCCTGGTTCATCGTCGCGGCCGAATCGGGCTCCAAGGCCGCCCGCGAGTACCGCGACGAGCGCACCCGCGAGCTCGGCCGCGAAGTCGCCCGCCAGGCCATCAGGCGCAGCCGCGCCCTGCTGGCCAAGGGCTAGCTGCCCCCCGCGCTGCGCATATCTTGTCCTCCGGCTACTCCATTTGGCTTAAATGCGGGCCGGTTGGGCGGCATGGTCCTTTGAATACCGGGAGGCATGACGTATACTGTCCCTAACAAAACATACCCCATGAAACCTGCCATCACCGCCATCACCGCCGCCATTCTCTTCGGGTTGGTCTTCGCCTTCAGCGGTCACCCCTTGGAAATCACCGATTATGTCGTCATCGTCTTCGCCACAAGCATCGTGATGTGGACCTTCGAGCAGTACGACCATCACCGGGCGCATTGACGAGTCCGGCGCGAAATCGCCCGGTCCGGGCGCCTGCCGGCATTCTCGCGCGGTGGCCGACGGTAACATCATCTGCGTTTGCTGCGGGTGGGGGGCCGCGGATCCGTCCCGGGCCAACGGTCCCGGCGGCGCGGCCGAGACGAACAAACCTGTCCCGAAGTTTCAGGCCCAAGGCTTGGGCTTGCTAGTTTTCCAGCCCCGCACATTTGACGGCACAAACTTTTCAGGGTATTGTCCCAGCAGTCAGGCCAGGACTTGCCATCAGGTTTCAGGCCTCACGTCTCAGGTTTCCGATTCCCACGCTTCCCACCATGAAAACATTCAACCTCTCCGCCCTTATTCTAGCCGCCGCCCTGCCGGGTGCGGCTATTTTTGCGCAGGACAAGGCCGCGCCGGTCCCGGTTCCGGCCGCCGTCAGCCCGGCCGCCGTGCCGATCAACGGGTTCGTCTATGTGGAAAAACTGCCGAGCCCCACCCAGCTGATGTCCGAGGCTGAGGCCGAGCATCTGACCATCCTCCGCATGGATCAGTCGGCCAGCCGGATCGTGGTCGTCTATCAGTACACGAACGGCACCACCCGTGCCTTCGCCTACACGACCTCCACGCCCACCAGCAACGACCAGGTCCAGATGGTGGCACCCGCCTCCACCGCCAGCTACATGATCAGCTCGCCCTCGACGCCTCCACCGACCGTCGTCTATGCCCAGCCCAACGTTGTCTATTACGACAGTTACCCTCGTTATGTGCAGTATTATGATCCCGCATGGGATTTCTGGGCACCCCTGGCGGTCGGTGTCGGCCTCGGCTGGGGCTTCGGCTGGCACGGCGGCTATTACGGCGGCCATGGTGGCGGGCATGGCGGGCACCACTGAGAGCGGGGAGTCAAGAGCCCGGTGCTCCCGGCAAAATCATCAAGGCGCCGTTCGCGGCGCCTTTTTTCGTAGATTCACCCTACCTGGTCAGCCGGTAGAGCAGGACCGCCGTCCGTTTCACCAGCTCGGGGGCGCGGACCAGGTCGCTGGATTCGTTGGCCGTGTGCTCACCCTGCCCACCCAGGCCGAGTCCATCGATCGCGGGGAGCGGCGGCGACACGAACGCCACGTCGCCCGCGCCGCGTCCGCGCGGATCGAAGGCCGTGATCTCCCCATAGCCGAGGTCGCGGCTGACCTGGTCGAGCTGCCGCAGAAGGGCGTAATTCTCGGGCGAATCCGGCATGGCCGGATAACCGTCGTCCAGGAACCGCAGCTCGGCTGAGGTGCGCGGCAGATGTTTCGCCACGACGGCCTCCATCCGCGCCCGGGCCTCGGCCAGCTGTCCGGCGCTGAGGTAGCGCAGGTCGCCGTGCACCAGCGTGCGCTGGGCGATGATGTTGCTCTTGCCGCTCACGGTGCCGCCCGTGCGCGTCAGTTCCGCCTGCGTGCCGCCGGCCACCAGCGCCGGGTTGCAGGTGATGCCGTCCATCGGGCGCAGCTGCTCATAAAAGCCGCTGAGAATGCGGGCGGTCTCGAAGACCGCGCCGCTGCCGACCGCGGCGGAGAAGATGCCCGAGGAGTGTCCGGTTGCACCCTGCACCTCGAGTTCCCAGCCGACATAGCCCCGGCGGGCGACCGTGCCGGTGTGGTCGATGGCGGACTCGAACGCCAGCGCGAGATCGCTGCGCCCGGCGGCCGCGAGCAGGTCGCGGCGCACGACCGCCAGCGGCGTGCCCGGCGCCTCCTCGTCGCCGCTCATGACCACGATGATCCTCGCCTCGGCCAGCAGCCCGGCCGTCTGCAGCGCGCGCAGGGCGTGGATCATGACCACATCCCCGCCCTTCATGTCGCCGGTGCCGGCGCCATGGACGATGTCGCCCTCGCGCCGGTAGTTGGCGCCGGGAAACACGGTGTCGAGATGGCCGATGAGGAGAATCCGCTGGCCCCGTGTCCCCCGGTGCTCGGCGACCAGATGACCGGCCCGGCCGGTCGAGGCGGGCAGTACAATAAAGCGGCTCTCGAAGCCCAGGGCGGCCAACTGGTGGCCGAAGAGCTCGCCCACCTGGCGGACACCCGCGAGATTTTCCGTGGCGCTGTCGATCGCGACGGCCTGCTCCAGGTCGCGGGCAAAATCGTCACGGTGCGCGTCAACGACGGCGATGATTTTCTGCTCGTCCGACGAGAGGGCGGCAGCGGTGGCGGCGGGCGCAGCCAGGAGAAAGCTCGCCAGGAGAAGGGAAACTCTCATGGCCGGACAGCTGAGCATAAAGGGACGAAATTGCAAAGGCCGGGTTTGATCGCGCGGTTCCACGGCGGGATCGCCGTGGCTCCAGGAGGGTGAACACCGGCGGGCAGGACCTGATGCGTCCCTCCCGCCTGCGGAAACACTCCCTTCCGGGTATGCCGGGTGCTGGCGGGTGACCGCCTCACGGCGCCGCCCATTTCAGGAGGGCAATGAAGATGCCGACGATCGCCGCGGACAAGGTGCAGCAGATGAGAAAACCGATCGTGTCCACGCGGTCCCATTTGGAGAATTCCCAGTTGGAGGAAACAAGCAGCTTGGTGTGGTCGAAGCGCGTCGGGTTGCTCAGCGTTTCCCCCATCGCGGCGGCCTCGAGCTCGGGTGTATCACCCACCGGGGTCTTCATTTTGCCGTAGAATTGTGCAACGAGCTGCGGGTCGGTCGGTCGCGTCACCAGACTGACGAGGATGAGCACGACGAACGGAAAAAGCCCGTCGAAGAAAAACTGGAGGGTGAAACGCTGGGTTGGCGCCAGGCCCACGACATCGACCCCGGCCTGGCCGAGCAGCCAGGCCTCGAAGTTGAACTCGTTGCTCATGAAGCCCGGTTTCGCCATGAGCGGGGACGTGACATCGTCGGCGCGCTGGTGGACCACGTCCTCGAAATAGACGCCGACGCCGGGTTTCGAGCTCATCTGGGCGAGCACCGGGTTCATCGCCAGGGCCGGGATGGCCGAGGCGACCCGGGGAATGACGAGGATGGTGAGGGTGGAGAGCACGACGCAGCACCAGACCGCCTTGGCGGTCACGCGGCGCCACCAAAAGGTCAGCAGCACGGCGGCGCCGAAAGGGATGTTGACCTTGAGCACGATCTTCACGATCGAGAAAAAACTGCCCATCGTCAGGGCCGCGAGCATGCCCAGCACCAGCACGGCCACGATCGTGCAGCGCGCGTAGAAGACGCCCTCCTTTTGCGTGATGTCGGGCCAGATCTGGCGGTAGACGTTGCGCACGAAGAGCGAGGAGATGGCGAGGGCCTTGGCGGCAAGCGTGGACATGGTGCCCGCCAGGACGCCCGCCAGCATGAGACCGACGAGGCCCGGTCCGAGCAGCCTGTTGGACATGGCGCCCCAGGTGGCATCGGGATCGGCCAGGCCACCGACGCCGAACATGGCGATCGCGATCAGCCCGGCGAAGGACCACAGGATGATCATGAAGCGCTTGAGGTAGGTGCCCGAGACGCCCGAACGCGCGGCAAATTCATTCTTCGCCGATCCACAGATGCCCATGTTGTGGCTGAGGCCCGCGTTCTGGACGATGCTCACCAGCAAAATGCCGCAGAGACTGAATACCGAGAACTGCTCGGTGTTGCCCGAGCCCACGAGATCGAACATCCGCGCCGGCACCTTCGCCGCGAGGGCGTGCCAGCCGCCGATGGCATGGAGTCCGGTCGGGATCAGCAGCAGGGAAAAGACAATGATCAGGACGCTCTGCAGCCCTTCGTTGATGGCCGCGGCGGCCATGCCGCCCATGACAATGTAGGCGCCGACGATCAGGGTGAAGACGGAGTAGAACAGCACGTCGTCCAGCTCGGTGATGTAGCTGTGCAGCTCGCCCCGGGCATTCCGGTCGCGCAGCACGGCGAGCCGCACCTTCTCCCCGGCCGCCAGCGGGGCGGCGGCGTTCTGCTTCTCCATCCGCTTGAGTTCGCGGAAGCCCTCGACCGACGAGCGGTCCGCCGCCGTCCACTGGGTCTCCTGCTTCACCACCAGCGAGGAGGCGATCTTGTAGGCGGTGACGTTGCCGAAGCCGAGGAAGACGCAGGCGACGAGGATCTGGAAGAGGGCGTAGAACAGGCTGAGACCCTTGCTGGCGTAACGGTTCTCGAACAGATCGGACAGGGTGGTGAGACGCACCCGGCGGAACCAGACGTTCATGAACCAGAAATACGGGTTCATGAACACGGTCTGGAAGGACAGCCATGCGCCGGGTGCGCCCTGCTGGTAGACGAAGCTGGCGGTGCTGACGGCCCCTTGGGGCTCCGTGGCGTTGCCGAAGTTGAGGAAGAACTGGTAGAGCTTGCCCAGCTTGCGGCCGGCGAGAAAGAAGCCGTCCTCACTCTTGGTCGCCGCCACCGCCCGCTTGCCGATGTAGACGACGGCGACAAGATAAAGGACGACAATGAAGAGATCGAGGGGGTGCAGGCTGCCGATCATAATGACAAGGAGGGGCTGGGTAACGGGGTGAAGTTCCAATCCAACGCGGCGGCGGAATCCTGGCAGGGTATTATCGTGTGGACAGTAAGAATGTAGGCCTGCTTTCCGCGCGGCGGCGAGGAGAATGGGACGGGGGAACGAGCGGAAGGACGCGATGCCAACCACACCCCAGGACCAGGAAAGCGTCCGCGGCGCCGTGAACTGCACTCCCGCCGGAGTCACAAACGCGTCAACTCCGGTTTCGCGCTTGCTGGGAATCGGGGGAGCCCAAAGGTACGGCCATGCCGCGTCAGCCCGAACCGCCACGCTTCATGGTGAAAATGCACTTGCTGGCCGCGGCGCTGGCGTGCGGCGCGGTGCTGCCGGCGGCCTGGGCCACGATCGTCGGGTTGAACCAGATCGTCACGCCGGACATCCAGCCGCCCGGCCTGCTGGCCCTGAGTGCGCAGGTGCAACACCCGGACATTGGCAACAGCCGGCAGCTCCAGTTCGAACTCGGGATCACGCCCCGGTTTGAGCTCGGTTGGTTTCAGGGTTTCAAGCCCCGCGAGGGTTTCCTCGATGCCGAGCTGAACCTGGTCCAAGCCGGTCCGCACCTCCTGTCGGTGGGCGCCATCAACTGGTCCACGCGCGGCGAGCCGGCCCAGCCGGTGATCGAGTACGGCTATTACACCGCTACCGACCACTTTGTCCTCGGGGGCATCCGCGTGCACGGCCAGGATGAGTTGCTGCTCGGCTACAAGCGCCAGTTCTCCGACCGGATCCAGTTCGCCGCCGACTTCCAGTCCGGCCCGGGCAACTCCACCACGGTGGGCTTCACCTGCAACTTCACCCCGACCCTCTCCATCAATCCCGCCCTCTACTGGACCAACGCGTCGCCGCATCATTTCCTCGGTTATGTGGTCCTGACCTGGAACCTCACGGTCTGGAAGTAAAGCTCCTCGGGGCAAGCCCCGGGGCATTTGCCGAGAACCCGCGGGACTGATAGTCCCGCCCCCAAACAAGCCGGAGCAAGCTCCGAAGTTTTGACCCACAGGGAATAACCGCGCGCGCTTATCCCGCTTGTCTCGTGGCGGGTGAACCGTCGTTGTGGGGCGATGTCCGCGCCGCCCGCCCCCCTCGCCCCCCTGCCGGGATCGCCCGGACCCGACGCGGTGCTGGATGCGTTCCTGCGGGCGATGGCGGCGCGCGGGCTGACCCTCTATCCGGAGCAGGAGGAGGCCATCCTCGAGCTGTTCGCCGGCCGCAATGTCATCCTCAACACCCCCACCGGCTCCGGCAAGTCCCTGGTCGCGGCGGCGCTGCACTTCCAGGCGCTCTGCGCCGGCCGGCGTTCCATCTATACCTGCCCGATCAAGGCGCTGGTGAACGAGAAGTTCCTCGCCCTGTGCCGCGACTTCGGGCCGGAAAATGTCGGGATGATGACCGGCGACGCCGCCGTCAATCCGCGCGCCCCGGTGCTGTGCTGCACGGCGGAGATCCTGGCCAACATCGCCCTGACCCGCGGCGACCGGGCGGAGGTCGGCGCGGTGATCATGGACGAGTTCCACTACTACGCGGACGACGAGCGCGGGTACGCCTGGCAGGTGCCGCTGCTCACCCTGCCCCGGGCGCGCTTCCTGCTAATGTCGGCCACGCTGGGGTCCACGGGCTTCTTCGAGCGCGAGCTGACCCGCCTGACCGGCGCGCCGAGCCTGACCGTGCGCAGCGACCGTCGCCCGGTGCCGCTCGAGTTCGAATACTCGGAGACCCCGCTGCCCGAGCGCGTCGCCCGGCTGCTGGCGGAGCAGCGCGCGCCGGTCTACCTGGTGCATTTCACCCAGCGCGCGGCGGCCGAGGCGGCGCAGGACCTGATGAGCCTCAACCTCTGCACCCGGGAGGAGAAGGCCGCCCTCGCCACCGCGCTCGAGCGCGTGAAATTCAACAGCCCCTACGGCGCGGACATGAGGCGCTGGCTGCGGCACGGCATCGGCGTGCATCACGCGGGCCTGCTGCCCAAGTACCGCATCCTCGTCGAACAGCTCGCGCAGCAGGGCCTGCTCAAGCTGATCTGCGGCACCGACACCCTCGGCGTCGGCATCAACGTGCCGATCCGCACCGTGGTGTTCACCCAGCTCTGGAAATACGACGGCAGGAAGGCGGCGATCCTGAGCGTGCGCGACTTCCGCCAGGTCGCGGGCCGGGCCGGCCGCGCGGGCTTCGACGACCGGGGCTATGTCATCGTCCAGGCGCCGGAACACATGATCGCGAACCTGCGCGCCGAGGAGAAGGCGGCGGCGGACCCGGCGAAGAAAAAGAAACTCGTGAAGCAGCGCGCGCCCGAGGGCGCCGTCGGCTGGGACGTGAAGACCTTCGACCGGCTGCGGACCGCCGCGCCGGAGGAGTTGGCCTCCCGCTTCTCGGTCTCGCACGGCATGCTGCTGCTCGTGCTCAGCCGGGACAGCGATGGGTGCCGGGCGATGCGGCAGCTGATCGCCGACTGCCACGAGACCCCAGTGAAGAAGCGGGCGCTGCGCCAGCGCGCGTGGCAGCTGTTCCGCGCGCTGCTCGACCGCCAGATCGTCGAGTTCATCCCCCGCGAGTCCTCCGGCCGGCGGCTGCGCGTCAACGTGGAGCTGCAGGACGATTTTTCCCTGCACCAGGCGCTCTCCCTCTACCTGATCGACACCCTGCCCCGGCTGGACCGCGCGGCGCCGGACTATCCTTTCGACGTGCTGACGCTGTGCGAGGCCATCGTCGAGGATCCCGACCAGATCCTCCGCCGGCAGGTGGACAGGCAAAAGGGCCTCAAGATCGAGGAATGGAAGGCGGCGGGCATCCCCTACGAGGAGCGCATGGCCCGGCTCGACGAGGTTGAACACCCGAAGCCGCTGCGCGAATTTCTCTATGAAACCTTCAACGCCTTCGCCGCGGCCCACCCCTGGGTCGGGGAGGATAACGTCCGGCCCAAGTCGATCGCCCGGGAAATGTTCGAGCGCTATCAGTCCTTCTCCGCGTATGTGCGCGAATACGGGCTCGAGCGCAGCGAGGGCCTGCTGCTCCGCCACCTCATGCAGGTGTGGAAGGTGCTCGCGCAGACCGTCCCCGACTCGGCCAAAACCCCGGAGGTGGTCGAGATGGAGGACTATTTCCGCGAACTGATCCGCGGCATCGATTCCAGCCTGCTCGACGAGTGGGAGCGGCTGCGGAATCCGGATTTCATCGCGGCCGAGACCGCCGACCGGCCGGCCCGGCCGGCCAGCTTCGACCTCACGCGCGACGCCGACGCGTTCCGCCGGCTGGTGCGCACCGCGGTGCTCGGGTTTCTGCAGGATGTCGCCGCCCGCGACTGGGAGGGAGCCCGGCTGCGCTTCGCCCCGGAAGCCGCGCCGGAAGCCGGCACCGAGGCCCTTCGCGTGGCAGAGGCGCGGAGGATCGAGCAGGAGTTCGCGCCCTATTTCGAACAACGCGGCCGCTTCCGCCTCGATCCCGAGGGCCGCGCCGCGAAGCACACGCACTTTGGCGTGGAGCCGGGAGCGGGAAGCTTGGAGTTGGGGGCTGAAACCGGGGCAAAGGAGAGCGGAGTGGTCTGGCGGATCGCCCAGGTGCTGGCCGACTATGAGGAATTGAACGATTGGGAGGCACGGTTCACGGTCTCGCTGACCGAATCCCGGGCCGGGAACCGGGTGGTGGCGCGTTTCGAGTCCGTGGGGCCGGTAGGCGAATAGACCGGTACGAACGGGTATCCGTCTGCCATGGCACTTGCCCCCGCTGCGCGGCTTGAATTCACCGCCCGACTCGTCTACACGCAGGCATGCTTTTCTTCACGCGCATCCTGAAATTCAAGCATGACCTGCTCGCCAAGCTGCGCGATCAGCGCAAACAGACGCGCTACCACGTGGGTGCGGCCTTTCCGCTCAAGGCGGTCGTCTCGCTGGTCGGCGATGCCGGTCCGGCCGTGAAGGGCAAGGCGGCGCGCCCCCCTGGCTGCGACTGGAGCGGCCGGGTGAGCGATGTTTCCGCCAACGGGCTCAGCGTGTTGTTGCCCCCGGCCGCAGCCACCGCCCGCAGCGAGACCACCACCGTCCGGCTCTCCCTGGAGGGACGCAACCTGGAGATTCCCTGCACCGTTGCCCACTTCAAGAGCCAGAACACCCATGCGACCTGTGGGATCCGGCTCGAGTTCTCCGACTTCCCGTCGCAGAAGGCGTACTGCCAGATCGTCGAGGCCGTCAGCCTCGGGGCCTCCTTCGCCCCGGCTGGCGGCAACCGCGACGGTCGGGTTTCGCTCGGGCTGGCCCGCCGCCAGTGGCACTCGCTCAAGGGCTCGCGACTCACCGAGTGGCGCGAGACCGGCAGCCACAAGCTCGACCGCTTTGAGCTGATCATCGAGGGCCACGTCATCGGCGGCCGCGCCGAGGAACCCGGCCTCGAAATCCTTTCGGAATCCCGGCGCACGGCCGTTGCCCCGGCCATGGAGGCCGAGATTCGCCAGCTTTTTTGCTGGGTCACGGCCAACCTGCCCGCCGGCGTGCCCGCCGACCTGCGGGAATTCATGCTGCACACGGCCGCCACTCCGGTGGCCCCGGTCAAATCCGGCACTTCGCCGCAGGTTGCCACCGCCTCCAGCCCGTCCGAGTGGCAGCCGCCCAAGCGCACCTCCCGGAGCACCGCCCGGGTCAATTGACCATCCCGGCTGTAGCTATGTGGAACGATGGCAATCCTCGCCTCCCCGCCGCAGGCAAATAGCTTTTGACCGGGCCCCGGGTGGCCGCTTAGTTGACTGGCTGCTTCTCGCGTTTCCGGTTCCATTCTTCCCGCTCCAAGCTCTCCGCTTCCTCTCATGCCTGCCCAACCTACGATCATCTATACCAAGACCGACGAAGCCCCGGCTCTTGCCACCTATTCCCTCCTGCCGATCATCCAGGCGTTCACCAAGCACTCGGGCATCGCGGTGGAGACTCGCGACATCTCCCTCGCCGGCCGCATCCTCGCCAATTTCCCGGAAGTCCTGACGCCCGCGCAGCGGATCCCCGACGCCCTCGCCGAGCTCGGCGCCCTGACCCTCCGGCCCGAGGCCAACATCATCAAGCTGCCCAACATCAGCGCCTCCGTCCCCCAGCTGAAGGAGGCCATCGCCGAGCTGCAGGCCAAGGGCTGCCGGATCCCGGACTTCCCGGATAACCCGCAGACCGACGCCGAGAAGGACGCCCGCGCGCGCTACGACCGGATTAAGGGCAGCGCCGTCAACCCCGTGCTGCGCGAGGGCAACTCCGACCGCCGCGCCCCCAAGGCCGTCAAGGATTACGCCCGGAAGCACCCCCACTCCATGGGCCAATGGTCGCCGGACTCCAAGACCTCCGTCGCCACCATGGGCCGCCACGATTTCTTCGCCAACGAGAAGTCGGTCACCGTGCCCGCCGCCACCACCGTGCGGATCGAGTTTGTCGGCGCCGACGGCTCCACCAGGATCCTGAAGGAGAAGACGCCGCTCCTGGCCGGCGAGATCTTCGACGCGACGGTCATGAACCGGTGGGCCCTCGTCACGTTCTTCGGCGACCAGATCGCCAAGGCCAAGGCGGACGGCGTCCTCTTCTCGCTTCACCTCAAGGCCACGATGATGAAGGTCTCCGACCCGATCATCTTCGGCCACGCCGTCCGCGTCTTCTTCAAGGACCTCTTCGCCAAGCACGGGGTGCTCTTCGCCGGGCTCGGCGTCGACCTGAAGAACGGCTTCGGCGACCTGCTGGATAAAATCCAGAAGCTCCCCGCCGCGCAGCAGGCGGAGATCGAGGCCGACATCGCCGCCGCCTATGCCAACGGCCCGGCCCTCGCGATGGTGAACTCCGACAAGGGCATCACCAACCTGAACGTGCCGAGCGACGTCATCGTCGACGCCTCGATGCCCGCCATGATCCGCACCTCCGGCCAGATGTGGAACGCGCAGGGCAAGGCGCAGGACACCCTCGCCGTCATCCCCGACAGCAGCTACGCCGGCGTCTACCAGACGGTGATTGAGTTCTGCAAAAAGCACGGCGCCTTCGACCCGAAGACCATGGGCTCCGTCCCCAACGTCGGCCTCATGGCCCAGGCCGCCGAGGAATACGGCTCGCACAACAAGACCTTCGAGATCGCCGCCAAGGGCACGGTCCGGGTCGTCACCATTCCGGCCAACGAATCTCAGGTTTCAGGTTTCAAGTCTCAGGTTTTGCTTGAGCACTCCGTCGAGCCCGGCGACATCTGGCGCGGCTGCCAGGCCAAGGACCTCCCGATCCAGGACTGGGTGAAGCTCGCCGTCAAACGCGCCCG
>Ga0265319_1000186_pt1 | contig 47133 bp, 47 predicted proteins | sample 4824metaG_FD_192443 | JGI IMG/M metagenome (GOLD analysis project Ga0265319, IMG submission 192443) | Rhizosphere microbial communities from Carex aquatilis grown in University of Washington, Seatle, WA, United States - 4-8-24 metaG | ecosystem: Host-associated > Plants > Roots > Rhizosphere >...
GGGCTCATGTCCTGAGCCCGGGGCGCCGGCCGCGTGTGGCCCTCGGCGCGACCCAGTTGGGGATCGCCGTACCCCCTTGATCGCTGCACGGGGGCTCGAGAGCTCGCTGGCGAGTTGGTCAGGCTCGCGCCGCGCACTTCATCAGCCAAGCGCCGCCAATTCGTGAAGATCCTGATAGCACGGCCGCTAGTTCACCGTCTGGTCACAAAAAGTGCCCACTTGCAGGCGATTCTGCCGGCATGACCAACACAACGCAGACAAGCGAAGACCGGTCCGTATCCCGCGTCGATCTGCACTGCCACTCGACCGCGTCCGCGGTGTCCCGCCTGGGCGTGCAGCGCGCGCTCGGGTTACCCGAGTGCGCGACGCCGCCGGAAGAGGTCTACGAGCTCGCAAAACGTCGCGGCATGGACTTCGTGACGATCACCGACCACGACACGATCGATGGCGCTCTCGAAATCGCTGACCGCAGCGACGTATTCGTCTCGGAGGAGCTGACCGCCCACTTCCGCGGTGAGCCCCAGGCCGTTCACGTGCTGTGCTTCGACATCACTCCAGAGGACCACGAATGGTTGGCGACACACGCAACCGACGTCGAGGAGTGCGCCGAATACCTGAGCGGCAACGGAATCGCCTGCGCGCTCGCTCACCCGTTCTACGCCGTCGGCGCCCCGCTTCGAAGCCGCCACCGGCGCCGCCTGGCGGAGCTTTTCAGCGTCTGGGAGACGCGCAACGGGTCGCGCGCGCCGGAGCTCAACATGCCGGCGAGCATCTACGTCGAGACCCACGGTGGAACCGCCGTCGGCGGCAGCGACGACCACGCCGGTGTCGACATCGGGCGGACGTTCACGCAGGCGCCCGCGGCGGCGACGCCGATGGAGTTCCTCGATCACGTCCGCGCCGGTCGTGTCCACCCTGGAGGCGAGCAGGGCAGCGCCGAGAAATGGGCACACGCGGCGATGGCGCTGACCGTGCGGGCACTCGGCCGCGACGGCGAGGTCTCCTCGCTCGAGGCCGCCACGGTGCTGAAGATCGCCGAACGGCTGCTGCGCGAAGGCGACGCTCGCGAGGGCGCTCCCAACGCCGATCTCCGGCCGGCCGACGCTCGCGCGCTCCTGCGCGCGTGGCTCGAGTCGGTCGGACTCGACGGCCTCTGCGAGCGAGACCTGGTCGCGTTCATGCAGGAGGATCGCTTCACCCACGCCGATCTCTACCGGCGGGCCCGGCGCGCGCACGAACGCCGGCTTCGTGGGGCGATCGAAGCTGCGTTCGCAGCCGCCGGACGCGGTGAGCTGAAGACGGTCGGACCGCTGCTGTTCGACGCCTGCCTGCCGGCGATTCCCTACGCCCCTGCGGCGGCCTTCGTGGCCCGTGAGCGGGCGAAGCTCGCAAGCCGCGGCAGCGAGCCGCCGCGCGTCGCAATCGTGGCCGACGGAATCGGCGCAATGCACGGCGTGACGCGGACGATCGAGGAGATCCGCGATCGTGGCGTCGAGGGGTTCGAGATCGATGTCATCGGCACCGACCCCAACGTCGACCGCCGGCTGTCGTCGGTCGCGGACATCGAGATCCCTCACTACGCTGGGATGGAGCTCGGTGTGCCGAGCCTTCCGGCCGCGGTCGAGGCGATCACCACGGGGCGCTACGACCTGATCCACGTCTGCTCCCCCGGCCCGAGCGCGATCGCCGCGATACTCGTCGCGAGGGCGCTCGAAACGCCCCTGGTGGGCTCCTATCACACCGAGCTCGCAACATACGCCGGCGTGCGGTCGGGCAACGCATCGCTCGAGTTCGCGGCGGCGATGGCACTCCGCACGTTCTACGGGCAGTGCCGGCTCATCCTCTCCCCCAGCAGCTCCGCCGACCGGGCCCTCGAGGCGCTCGGGATCTCCCGCGAGCGTGTCGCACGCTGGGATCGCGGAGTTGACACAGCGCGCTTTGATCGCGCACGGCGCGACTCGAGACTGTTCGGCGACGCCATCAACGTTCTGTATGCCGGGCGCGTCGCGCAGGAGAAGAACATCGACCTGCTCGCGGAGGCGTTCGAGGCTGCGCACGCGCGTGACCCGCGTCTGCACCTCGTGATCGCGGGCGATGGCCCAGAGGCGGCCCGGCTGCGCGACCGGCTCGGCGGCCGCGCGACCTGGCTCGGTTGGCTGGCGGGCGACGAGCTCGCCCGTGCATACGCGAGCGCCGACATCTTCTGCTTCGCCAGCGTGACCGACACCTTCGGCCAGGTGGTGCTCGAAGCGCAGGCGAGCGGGCTGGCGGTGCTGGCAGCCGACGCCGGTGGTCCACGCGACCTGATCGAGGCAGACGTCACCGGGATCCTGCGGGAGCCGACGGCAGAGGCGTTCGCAACCGCGCTGATCGAGCTGGCCGCCTCGCCGCTGCTGCGCGAGCGACTGGGAGCCGCCGCCGCCCGGGGCGCGGCGGCGCGCACCTGGCCGCGGGCGCTCGAGCGACTCGGAGCGGGCTACGCTTCGGCCCTTCGCCACACAGCGGAGCAGCGCCATGCCGCGTAGCTCGACCGGAACGATCGCCGTGGCGCTGCACGACGTGGAGCCGGGCACATTCGAGCGATGCGCGCTGATCCGCGACTGGCTCGACGACCACGGAATCGACCGCGTGACGCTGCTCGTGATCCCGGCGCGCGACCTACATCCGCTGTCGGACCGCCGCCCGGAGATCGCGGCGTGGATCGACGAGCGCGTCCGGGCCGGCGACTGCGTCGCGCAGCACGGCTTCCAGCACTTGAAGGCGCCGACCGCCCGCTGGTCGCTTCCAACCCGGCCGCGGCTGCACAGCGAAGCGGCCGAGTTCGTTGGACTGGACGAGCGTGAAACCGAGCGCGCGCTCGACGCGGGGCGGCGCGTCCTCAAGCTTGCAGGCATCGAGCCGCGCGGTTTCATCGCGCCGGCGTACGCCTACACCCCGGCGCTACGAGACATGCTCGCAACGCGGTTTCGCTGGTGGGCGGGGTCGTGGGGCCTGCACGCGACCGGAAACACCTCCTGTGTGGTCGCGGCACCTGCGATCGGCCTCGCCGGCGGCACAGCTGCCCGGCGGGCGATCTCACCGAGCGTGCTGCGCGTGGCGACCGTTCTCGCGGGTGAGACTCTTAGGCTGGACCTGCACCCGAGCGACCTGACGCTGCCAAGCCACATCCTCACGCTCGACTGGGTTCTGCGCCGCTCGGCAGGGAATCGCCGCCCCGTGACGTACGATGAGCTTGCAGCCGCCTAGCCGCGTCGAACACGCGGCCGCGATCCCGAGCCAACACATAGTCAGAGGGCAATGTCTTGACCGCAAGCCGCGGCGATGCCAACCAGTTTGCGCGCAACGCCGGGCGCGCGTGATAGAAACGCGGGGTTATGCAGATCTCCCGAGTGCCGCTGACGGCACTTGCACTGCTGGTTCTGAGCGCAGCAGGTGCCGCACCGCAGCTCGGCGACGGCGGCGCAGCACCTGACCCCACCGGGGCGACCGGCTCTACGGCGACGATCGGGACGACCGACGCATCCGGCCAAACGGGGGCCACCGACTCGACGTCCACCGACGGCGCCACCGGGTCGAGCGGGTCGAGCGGGTCGAGCGGGTCGAGCGGGAGCACAGGATCCGGCGACGCCACCGGGGCCAGCGGGCCCACAGGTGCGAGCACGGACACGGGGAGCAGCGGTGCGACGGGCGCAAGCACGCTCCCCAGCGGCGGCACAGCGCCCACTGGCAGCACCGCCGCCGGCGGAACGACCTCGCCCGCGACGACGAGCACAGGCCCAACGGGATCTACCGGCACCACCGCGCTCACCGGTCCGAGTGGAGTTACCGGCCCGAGGCCTCCGCTCGGGGCGATCACCGCCATTACGCCCCAGCCGCAGACCGGGAACGACCTGCTGAAGTCCACGGCGGGCAAGAGCGGCGGCACGAGCGTCAGCTACGCCGGCGGGGCACTCGCGCCGTCCCCGAGCCTCTTCTCGCAGGGCAACCCGCTCTCGGGCGTGCTTCCCGGCTCGGTCTTCGACCCGCTGGTCAACGCAGCGATCGGTGCTGACGTCCCCCAATGGTACGTCGATCACTTCAACGTCCCGGCGTTCCTGTTGCCGATCTACCAGTCGGCTGGAGCTGCTTACGGCGTCCCGTGGGAGGTGCTCGCGGCAATCAACCAAGTCGAGACGAACTTCGGCAGCGATCTCAACGTCTCGTCTGCCGGGGCGGTCGGATGGATGCAGTTCCTGCCAAGCACGTGGACCGGCTACGGGGTCGATGCGACCGGATCGGGCGTGGCCGACCCCTATAACGCCGCCGACGCGATCTTCTCCGCCGCGCGCTATCTGAGCGCTGCCGGCGCGGCCACGGATTTGCCGGGCGCGATCTTCACCTACAACCACTCGACCGCCTACGTGCAGTCGGTGCTGCTCCGCGCCGAGCTCTTGAGCGGCGTTCCGTCAACCCTCGTCAACACCGTCAGCGAACTGTCCGAGGGGCTGTTCCCGATCGAGCTTCGGTACCACCCGAGTTACAGGAGCGTCCAACGCGGCGGCAACAGCCAGGGCGGAACCGCGGCGCTCGCCGCGGGCGGCGGTGGGAAGGCCCCGAGCCCGGCGAACGTCGGGGCAGCCGCGAAGAATGCCGGCACCGTCCGCAGCACGCCGGCCGCGGACATATTCGCGAGACCTCACGCGGCGGCTGTCGCGGTGGCCGACGGCACGGTCATCGGCATCGGGCACAGCCCCACGGTCGGGACGTTCGTTCGGCTGCGGGACGGCTTCGGGAACACCTACACATACGGCAACCTGAGCGCGGTCGCCGCTTACCATCTCACCGTTCGGCCCGAGCAGCCTTCCGCCACGTCCTCACTCGCTACCCCGAGCGAACTCGCCAGTGGCCCTGCTCCAACCGCCGCGGCCAGCGCCGGAGACCAGGCGTCCGGGGGCGGTGCGAGCCCCGCGGCAGCAGCCGCTGAGCCGGCGAGCACGCGGACGCTAACGACGACGAGTAGCGCGGCAACCGCTTCCCCGTTCGCGGCATTCGATTTCCGCCCCGGGCTGACCGACGATGCGACGATCTTCGGTGGACCACGTCTGCCGAGCCGCTCGGCCGCGACCCAGGCCCTTGGTGCCCAGCAGGAGCGCAAGCTCGTCAACCGCTACTACACGAGCTCCCTCGCGATGCCGCGTGACCAGCTCGTTCCCAAACGGCTGCGCGTCGGGTCGCACGTACTGGCAGGGACGATCCTCGGCTACCTCGGGGCTGACAGTCTGGGCGGCGAGCCGCATCTGATCTTCCAACTGCGTCCGGCGGGACCCGTCGAGGCAGCTATCGACCCGCGACCGTTCCTCGACGCGTGGACCCAGCTCGCCACGCTCGAGCTTCATCGCAAGCCCCTGAGCGAGCCGCTCTACGGACCGAGCCTTCACACGAGCGATGCGGGCCAGGCGCTACGGATGAGCCAGATCGACCTCGAGCGCGTGATCCTGCAGGACCGCCGCGTCAAGCTATCGCTTTGCGAGCACCGCGCGATCGCCGACGGCGACGTCGATCGACGAGTCCTCGCGAGCGTCGAGTTCCTGGTGGAGAACGCCCTCGACCCGAAGATCAGCGGCGCGCAGTGCGCGGCGGACGGCATTCCGACCGCGAGCGCAGCGATCACAAACGCTTACAGCGTGACAATCACCCAGATCAACGATCTGCCCGTGGCCTCCGCCCCCGCGCCCGGCAGCCCAACCGACTCGACGATTCGGGCACTGCTCACGCTCACCGGCGCCAGTGCCCCCGCTCAGCTCGCTGGGCCCGTGGCGATCCCGGGCGCCGCCACCAGCATCGCCGATCCGACCGACAGCAGCCAGATCGTCGTCACCTTCAAGCCCGCGCCCGCCCAGCTCACGCTCGCGACCACCGCCAGCGTCGCCGCCCGCTTCGCGCTCGGCCCGAAGCGCTGGAAGCAGCTGGATGAACATCTGCTTGCGATCCCGCAGCCACGCGTGCCGACGAGCGTGTCGGGGCAGGCTGTGGCCGCCAAGCCGCGCGCCGCGCGCGGCAAGCGCAGCTGACTCAGCGTCAGCGCCGCCGGCGATCCCGGAGCACGATGCCCTCGAGCACGTGCGCGACCGTCTCGCACGCGTCGACCGCCGCCTCGAGCGACTCGAAGATGTCGCGCCAGCGGATCACCACCATCGGGTCGGTGCCGCTGACGAAGAGCGAGGCGACCGCGTCGCGCCGAATCCGGTCGCCCTCGTTCTCCAAGCGATGGATCTCGACTAGATGCGGCGCGATCCCGCTCCCGGTCCGCATGCAGCGCAGGGCATGAGCCACCTGCTCGCAAGCCCCGACCAGGACGTCGGCCAGATCGACGGCTGCCTCCATCGTCGCCTCCACCGCGTACAGCCCCAGCGTGTCGGCGGCCTGCTCTGCCTCATCGACGATGTCGTCGAGCGCGGTCGCGAGGCGGTAGCCGTCGCCCGCATCGAACGGCGCCCGCACCCGGCCGCCGTTGAGCCGGTGGATCAGGTCGTGCGTGATCCGGTCGCCCTCCTGCTCGCAGAGCCTGAGGTCCTGGGCCAGCGTCGCGTGCTCCGGGTAGTCGGTGAGGAGATCGCGCAGCAGCAGCGCGGTCCGCTGCACGTTGCGCCCCGACTCCTCGAGCAGCGCGAGCAGCGGCTCGTCGAGCGGTCTACGCAGCAGTGCCATCAGCGCCCAGCCTAGAGGGCGTGTCGCCGGCGCGCCGCTTTTTCACGAGTTTTTCACCGTTCTGTCACGGCATCGTAACCCGCCGAGCCACGCTGCGCGCGACGCTGGCGCAGCATGGTCGCAAGTGAACACGAGCGAGAGCCGCAAACGATCCGGATCGACGATCTCGAGATCAGGCTGTCCGAGGGGCTAGTGCTCGCGGGCGGCACGGCCCTCACGCTCTCGGTCCGCGAATTCCAGCTGCTCGTGGCGATGGTCGATCGTACCGGTGGCATCGTTCGACGTGACGCGCTCTGCAAAGCGGTCTGGGGGCGCGAACTGCGACCCGGCGACCGCTCCGTCGACGTCTACGTGAGCAAGCTCCGCGCCAAGCTCGAGGCCGCCGCTCCCGGACGCGAATTCATCCACACCCACCCAGGGTTCGGCTACCGCTTCCAGCCGCAGCTTTCACGAGAATTTGACACGGTCGGGAGCAGCAGCGTCGACACTGACGGGAAGGCGCAAGAACTCCCGGACGCGGACAGCCCGTCGACTGCGTAGCCTTCCCCTTGGCACTGCCCGCGAGCGAAGCGAGTCAAATGACGACAACGACGCCAACACACCCGTCCCGCCCGCATTTCCACGATGAGCTGCGCGAGTTGGAGACCCACACACTCAGCGGCCTCGACCTCGTGCTCGAGCAGCTCGATCGCTCACTGGAAGCCGTCGCCCATCAGGACGTCGAGCTCGCCTCGATGGTGATCGCCGACGACGACCGCGTCGACGGACGCTACCTGGAGGTCCACCAGGGTGTCCTGTCGCTGCTCGCGCGCCAGAGCCCGGTCGCAGGCGACCTCCGCGTCGTGGCGGCACTCCTGCACGTGATCCGAAACGTCGAGCGCATGGGCGACCAGTGCGTCAACATCTGCAAGCTGCTGCCGCTCACCGGCAACGAGCCGCCGACGCGCCCCGAGATCCTCGCGAAGCTGGCTCGCATGGGCGAGGTCGTCCGCTCGGAGGTGACGCAGTCAAAGCGCGCGTTTGCCGACCGCGATGTCCCTCTGGCCGAAGATCTCGTCCGCCAGGACCAGGAGGTCAACCAGATACAGCGCGAGATCTTCCAGCTCGCGGTCGCAGTCGGCGAGGACGTGGACACGCGCGAGTGGGCGATGTGCATGACGATGGTCGCACGCGCGCTCGAACGTGTCGGTGACAATGCGGTCGACATCGGTGAGCAGACAGCGTTTGTCGTGACGGGCCTGTTCCGCGAGTTCTCGGACTCATCGCAGCGCCAGGGCGCGCTCTGAGCGCCCGCGGTCGGCCCGAAAATCGCGCTTATCGCGGCGGACATGTGAACATCGTGTGACCGCATCGGGCTGCTCCTCGCGCTGCGCGCCGCAACGGCACTACAATCGGGAGCAGATGACGGAAGCCAGTTCCGCCGGGGGGGCGCTCCAAGGAGACGGTGTTTCGCTCGACCCGAGCCCGGCGTCTCTGCGTGTCGCGATCCTCGATCGCGACACAGGGTTCCTCCAGGTCCTCGACAAGCGTCTGGAACGGGTCGGCTGGGAGCGCCGGGTCCTCGGTTCGACGATCTCACCGGCGGCGATCGTTCCAATGCGACTGAGCGCGGTCATCGTCGACCTGGCGGTCCTCGGTCCCGGTTGCTGGGATTGGCTCGAGCGCCTGTGCACGGAGCTGCCGGAGCTGCCGGTGGTGGTCTGCACTGGCTCCTCGACGGTCGCCCAGCGCGTCCGCGGCCTGCGCCTCGGCGCCGATGACTGGCTGACCAAGCCGTGCCACCCAGAGGAGCTCATCGCGCGGGTCGAGGCGGTCGTTCGCCGCCGGCGCCGCCTTGAATCGCCGCAGGACAGCCTGCCGATCCTGGCGGGCGAGGTCGAGATCCATCGCGACCAGTACCAGGCCTTTGTGAACGGCGCCAGCATTGACCTCACGCGGCGCGAGTTCGAGCTGATCGAGCTGCTCGCCGGCTCGGGTGGGCGCGTTCTCGAACGCGAGTTCATCTACCAGCGCCTGTGGGGGTACTCGATGGTGCGCGGGGATCGCTCAGTCGATGTCTTCGTGCGCAAGCTGCGACAGAAGCTCGAACGCGTCTCCCCGGACTGGCGCTACATCCACACGCACTTCGGCATCGGCTATCGGTTCGCGGCGGAGCCGATCGACGCGATGCGCTCGCCCGAGCGGGCGCTGTCAGGGCTCGACGAGCTGGTCCTCACCAGCGACGAGCTCGATCTCGCGCGGACGTAAGAGCGCGGCGAGCTCCCCGGCACTCCCTTCGATCCGGACCGACGCAAGCCCGCCCTTCTTCATCGCGACATGCCCGCCTTGCAGGGCCAGCACAAGACCGGACATGTCGGGTTCGTGTCCGACGAGCAGCAAAGCCTGCCCGTCGCGCGTGGCAGCGATGAGTTCCTTGACATCGTCGAGCGAGAATCCGCCTGAGAGCGGCTGATGAACAATCGGCTCGATCCCGAGTTCGGCGCAGGCGAGGCGTGCCGTCTCGAGCGCGCGCACGCGCGGCGAAGCGAAGACGAAGTCGAACGTCACCCCGAGCTGGCGGAGGGCACGGCCCGCTGCCCGCGCCTGGCGCTCCCCACGACTCGTCAGCGCGCGGTCGAAGTCGGCGCGGCTGCCATGCGCCTCGGCGTCGCCGTGGCGCAGGAGCCAGAGCGTTTTCGACATCGCCTGAGGCTATAGCCTGAACGGGTGATTTGCGCTTGGATCGATCGCGCCGGCTGCGGCGTCCCGTGCGATCGGGATCGCTGGCGCGCGACCGTGGCGAGGGCGTAGCGGTGGCCGCGATCGGGTTGCGTACTGGGCAGTCTTACGGCGAGGCGGGACGCGAGGTGCTCCACGCCCGCACAACGGAGCTCTTTGCGCGTGCCGAGCTGGTGGCGCACATCGATGAGCCCGAGCGGGTGCACAGGATGCGCGTGGCGACGCGTCGCCTACGCGCCGCGCTCGAGGTGTTCGAGGACTGTTTCCCGCCCAAGCGCGTTAGCGAAGCTCGCGCCGAGGTGAAGGAGCTCGCCGACGCGCTCGGCCAGCGCCGAGACTGCGACGTGCTGATCGACCTGCTCGAGTCGCTGGCACCCGCGGCCGGGCGCGCTGAGCGGAGCACGATCGATCAGCTCGTGCACGAGCTGCGTGACGAGCAGGTCGCCGCAAACGAGCTCTTGTCGCGGGCCCTGGCCCATGCCCGCGACATCGGCCTCGAGCAGCGACTGCGGAGCCTCGCGGAGTGAGGGCACGCCGCGTCGAGGACCTCGAAGGGACGATGCCGCTCGCTGTAGCTGCACGCCGGATCGTGGCCGTCCGGGTCGACGAGCTGTTTGGCCTCGCCGACTCGGCGCTGGCCGGCGAGGATGTCGTTGCGCTCCACGACATGCGCATCGCCGCAAAGCGGCTCCGCTACGTGCTCGAGCTGGTTGGATTCTGCCTCGGAGACGTCGCGCGCGAGGCGGAGCGGCGGATGCGCGAGCTACAGACGGTCGTCGGTGACATCCACGACTGCGACGTGTTGCTCGAGCGGCTCGTGCGCCGCGACGACTTCGGCATCCGGGGGATGCGGGCGCTTGGGGCGCGGGTCAGCGTACGCCGGCGGGCTCTGTTCGTCGATTTCGTCTCGTGCTGGTCCGAAATCGAGGCGACAGCGCTACATGAACGAATCGTTGCCGCAACGAGCTATTCACCGAACGGCGCGATGAGCCGCGCATAATTGGCGCTCGCGATGAGCACCACCGACGAGATACCCCTCACCGAGGGCGACGGCGTGACCGAGCGCTCCCACGCTGGAGACCCGGCGCTATACATCAGTCGCGAGCTCTCCTGGCTCGACTTCAACCTCCGTGTCTGCGAGCTGGCCGAGGACCCGACGATCCCGCTGATCGAACGCGTCAAGTTCGCCGCGATCTACTCGTCGAACCTCGACGAGTTCTTCATGGTTCGCGTGGCGGGCCTGCATGACCAGCTTGACGCCGGCGTCGAGCGAACGAGCGTCGATGGGCTGACGCCCGCCCAAACGCTGGAGCGCGTCCACGAGCGTGCGCTCGCTCATTGCATGCGCCTGCAGCGCTGCGTCACGGATCGCCTGATGCCGGCCTTGGCGGAGCACGGCATCGTCGTCAAGGCGATCGAGGATGTCAGCGACGCAGAGCGCGAGGCGCTCGCGGCGCATTTCCGCCGCGTCATCTTCCCGGCGCTGACGCCGCTCGCGGTCGGCCCCGGCCAGCCGTTCCCGTACATCTCGAACCTCTCGCTGAGCCTCGGCGTGATCGTCAGCGACCCGGACTCGGGCCACACGGCTTTTGCGCGAGTCAAGGTCCCAACCGAGATCCTGCCGCGGTTCGTCCAGGTGGGCGATGGCGACACGTTCGTGCCGCTGGAGGACGTGATCGCTCAGAACCTCGAAGCGCTTTTTCCGGGCATGGTGATCGACGAGCGAGCATGCTTCCGAGTGACGCGCGACGCCGACCTCGCGGTGTCTGACGAGGCCGACGACCTGCTCGCGGCGGTGGAGAACGAGTTGCGACGGCGACGCTTCGGCGAGGTCGTGCGCGTCGAGGTCGGCGAGCGGATGTCCGCTCGCCTGCGTGGCGAGATCACGGCGGCGCTCGATCTCGAGCCTCGAGACGTCTACGAGGTGACCGGGCTGCTGGATCTGACAGGTCTGAACCAGCTGGCGAAGCTCCCCGGCTACGGCGAGCTTCGCATGTCCTCGTGGTCTCCGCTGACGCCCCCGCGGTTTCGTGGCGACGAGGATGGCAGGGCGGACATCATGGCGGCAATGCGGGCGGGCGACGTGCTCGTCCACCACCCCTACGACTCGTTTGTCGCCTCCGTCGAGCGGTTCGTCGAGCAGGCCGTGAGCGATCCGCAGGTGCTCGCGATCAAGCAGACCGTGTACAGAACGAGTGATGACTCCCCGCTCGTTCCGGCGCTGATTCGCGCTGCGGAGCGTGGCAAGCAGGCGGTCTGCATGGTGGAGCTTCAGGCGCGCTTCGACGAGCAGACGAACATCCAATGGGCCAAGTCGCTCGAACAGGCGGGCGTCCACGTCGTCTACGGCCACCCGGCGCTCAAGACCCACGCCAAGTGCGTGCTCGTCGTGCGGCGCGAAGGAAGCGGCGTGCGCAACTACGTCCATATTGGGACCGGCAACTACCACTCGACAACCGCCCGCCTCTACACCGACTTCGGCCTGTTCACAACCGACGAGGCGATCGGCTCCGACGTGGCGGAGCTGTTCAACTTCCTGACCGGGTTCGCTCGGCAGCGCAGTTACCGCAAGGTGATCGTGGCGCCGACGCGTCTGCGTAGCGCAGTCATCAACGAGATCGAGCAGACAGTCGCGGCGCATTCACCGCAGACGCCGTCGCGGATCACGATGAAGATGAACGCGCTCGTGGACCAGAAGTGCATCGACGCGCTGTACGCGGCTTCGCAGGCCGGTGTTCCGATCGATCTCAACGTGCGTGGCATCTGCTGCCTGCGTCCTGGACTCCCCGGTATCTCAGAGACGATCCGCGTCGTGTCCGTGGTCGGTCGTTTCCTCGAGCACTCGCGCGTGTTCGCGTTCGAACGCCGCGGCGAGCAGACGGTCTACATATCGTCGGCGGACCTAATGCCGCGCAACCTCGAGCATCGGGTCGAGCTCGCAGTCCCGATCGAGGATCCGCAGCTGCGAGCCGAGGTCCTCGAGACGGTTAGCCTGTGCCTGCGCGACAACCAGTTCGCCTGGCAGCTCGACGGTGACGGACGCTGGACGCGTCTGCGGGTGCCCGACGGCGAGGAGCCGCTGAGCGCGCAGGACGAGCTGATGCGCCTTCACCTGCAGCGAGCTGGCGAGACGCCGGCCGGCTGAGCGCCTCGCGGCCTGTTGCCGCGAGGCGCCGTGGGCGCCGGCCCTATGACTTGCTGACCCCGGTGCTTCCGGTTGTCCCGTAAACCGGCTCCCGAGTCGTGATCCACTTGCCCGACTTCGTCCTCTTGGCGAGCACGGCTATCGGGGGCGTGTTGCTCAGACGCAGATCCTTACTGAACTGGTCGTGATTGATGTTCACCGGGCGGCCCAGGTCGAACGGACCCGAGATGTACTGGGTGACCACCGGCGTGACGGTCACCGGCGCCGCCTTGCTCGCGCTCGTGACGGTCGTGGAGGGCGCCGTCGCGTCGGTCACGGTGAGGACCGCGTCAACCAGCGGCTCGGCGTTGATCTTCCCCTGAATCGCGAACTGGCCGGTGATGACCTCTCCCGGCGCGGTCGACTGACCCCAGCAGTTGAGCGCCACTCCGGGGGTGATCCCTTCGCACTCGAAGTTGTCGGTCACCGGGGCGTCGTTCACCGCTGCCGTCGGCGACGCGTCGAAGTAGACGACCTGATGCGGCTCGGTATCGATCTGGTACCCCGTGATCGGACCGTTGCACGAGAACCGGTACTGGACCTGGGTCCCGGGCGTGCCGGCCTCCGGCGTTCCCTTCCGAATCTGGCCGGTGCACGTGTAGTTGTTCGGGTCCGCGGTGGAGCCGGTCGCGCCGGTCGTGCCGGTCGTCCCGGTACCGCCGGTGGTCACCGGCTGGATGCTGTCGGCCTGAACGAGAGATACGCCGAGGACCGCAGCCAGCGCCGCCGCGGTTCCCAGCACCCCAAGCGTTGCCGCGAGGCGGCGGGCGGGCGAAGATTTGAGCAACTTGTTCTCCATTCGTGGTTGGTGAGGCGGGTAGCGTAGCGGAAATAGTTGTTTGTGCATCGGGTTTGTGGGCTTTATGCTAGGCTGCGGCCAATCCGCTTGTCAAACCAATTCACAGGGAGCCCCCTAACTCGATGCGCAGACCCCGTCGTCTTCTTGCTTTCGCCGTCGCGAGCGCCATCCTCGCGATATCAGTCCCCGTCGCCCTCGCCGCGACGACGGTCATCACGATCTCGGGCGCCACGGCGTCCTTCCCGCTGGTGGAGCTGCTCACGCACGCCTACTCGAAGCTGCATCACAACAAGATCAAGTTCAGCGTCTCGCAGGGCGGAGCCAGCGTCGGCATCGCCGACGTCGCCGCCGGCAAGGTCAACATCGGCGACTCCTCGCGCGGCCCGGCATCGACCGACCCGCCCGGCCTCGACTTCTACCCGATCGCCAAGTACTTCGTCTGCGTTGTGACGAACAAGTCGAACCCGATCTCGAACCTGACGCAGGCGCAGGTCCAGCAGATCTTCGAAGGCAAGGTGCGCAGCTGGAGCCAGGTATCCGGCTCGAGCCTCACGTCGACGATCGATGTCGACAGCCGCACATCCGTCGCGGGCGTACTGACGACGTTCCAGAACACGCTGCTCGCCGGCGGCAAGGTCGCGTCTCCCCCGGCAACGCAGTACGCGAGCGAGGGCCAGTTGCAGACCGCGGTCGAGAAGGACCCGAACGCGATCGGCTTCCTGTCCGACTATTTCGCGCTCAACAAGAACATCAACGCAGTCGCCTACAACGGCATCGGGTGCAACGTCGCGAACACCGTGAACGAGACCTACCCGGGCTGGTCGTTCTTCTACGAAGTCACGAAGGGCGCCCAGGTCGGAAACGACGTTGGTCACTTCATCAACTGGATCCAGACCAGCAAGGCCGCAAAGAAGCTGATTCAGACCAATTGGATTCCGTTGACGATCACCGCGCCGACAGCCGGTTAGCAGATCCGCACGCCGGCAGCGATGTTCGAACGACTTCGCCGACCGTGGAGTGACCGCCGCGCCGAGCTAGTGCTCGGCGCGGCGGCGTGTCTGCTGGCCGTCGCGATCGCGGCGATGATCGTCTTCATCGTCCGCGGGGCATGGCCGACGTTCCAGCACGAAGGACTATCGTGGCTTGGCTCCGGCGGGAACCCGGATGCCCAGCTCGGCGCGATGGAGAACACGACGAGCCATCCGCCCGCCTCGGCCTTCCTGATCCACGCCTGGCCGCTGATCTACGGCACGGTGCTCAGCGCCGGGTTGGCGGTCGTCCTTGGACTCGCCATCTCGGTGGCGACTGCGATCTTCATAGTTGAGTTCGCGCCATCGCCGGTGCGCCGCGTCATGTCGCCGATCATCCGCCTGCTCGCGGCCGTTCCCTCGGTGCTCTACGGACTCGTCGGCATCCTCGTTCTGGTCCCGTTCACTGCCAACCACATCGTGACCCAGGGCGAGAAGAAGTCGGTCGCCTACGTGGTCCAGCTCAGTGGCGGAGGCCTGGCGGTGGCCGTCGTGCTGCTGACGCTGATGATCACGCCGATCATGACCGCGCTGATCGCAGACGCTCTCCAGTCGGTGCCGCGACCGTGGCGCGAAGGGGCGATTGCGCTCGGACTGAACCCGCTGCGGGCGACTCTCGCGGTGTCCGTGCGAGCAATCCGGCCGGCGATCATCGCCGCGGCAGGCCTGGCCGCGGCCCGTGCTGTGGGTGAGGCGATTGTGATCTCGATGGTCTCCGGCGGCGTCTCCTTCAGTCCAAACCCTGCGGACGGAACGATCTTCTGGTTCGAGCCGTTCCAGTCGCTCGCCTCAGAGATCGTGCGCAGCGCGGAGGCGATCAACGCGCCCGCGCTTCATTCGACCCTTTACGCGTTCGCGGCGCTCCTGCTCTTCTCGAGCTTCGTGCTGTCGCTCGCGGCCTACCTCGTCAAGCTACCGCTGCGCCGCTACCAGGTGAGCGACTGATGGCCAGCGCCAATCCGCTGGCCGCGCCGCAGCTGTCCCCATCGCGCAGGCGCCGCCGCGGACGTCGCGCGCCCGTCCGGAGCTGGCGAGCGCGGGACCAGGCCCTGTTCGTGATCGCGTGGACAGCCGGCGCGGGGCTCTGCGTCTGCGCCGCGGCGCTCGTGATCTTCTTCGCCGTCCAGGGCATCCAGTATTTGCACCCAGACCTGCTCGTGACCCGGCCAAGCGTCGCCGCGACACAGGCGATGTCGGGCGGGATCCTCGATCCGATCCTTGGCACCGTGCTGCTCGCCGCAATCGGACTGCTCATCGCGGCCCCCCTTGGTGTGGTCAGCGCGATCTGGGTGGTCGAATACGGGCGACCGCGCTGGCTCAGCCGCATTGTCGAGTCCGCGGTCGAGATCATCGCCGGAACACCCGACATCGTGCTCGCGATCTTCGGCCTCGCGCTGTTCGAGCTCGGGGTCTTCTCGCCGTTCTCGCTGGCCGAGCCGGGAGGCGCCTTCGGCCGCTCCTTCCTGAACGCGGGAATCATCGTCTCAGCCGTGGCGCTGCCGTCCGTCTACACGGCGACCCGCAACGGACTGATCGCGACGCCGCGCCAGCTGCGGGAATCCTCCTATGCGCTTGGTAAGACGAGGATCGCGACGATCCGCCGGGTCGTGCTGCCCGCCGTCCGCCGCGATGTCGCCACCGGCGCGACGCTCGGCCTCGGCCGGATCATCGGCGACACCGCGATCGTCGTGCTGCTGCTCGGCGCGACGCTGCGCAACCAGCCGGCCAGCAACACGCCGTTCATTGGACTGCTCCGCGGCACCGGCTCGACACTGACGAGCTACGTCTTCAACAACTCGCCCGCCGGTGACGGGAACGCGCCCGATAAGGCGTATGCCGCCGCTGCCGTGCTGCTGCTCCTCGTCGTCCTGCTCAACTGGGGCGTGGGACGCATCGGCCGCATCGGCGGGCCACTGATTCACGAGCCAAGCCGGCGTCTCGGCGCATGAGCAGTGAACGTACGCCGCCGTTGTCGGAGACACTCGACCCCCCGGTTTGGGACAATATGCCATTGCCGATCGAAAAGCTCGACTTCGAAGAAGAGTTGATGACCATCGCACCGGAAAGAACCGATACATCCGTGCGCCGCGCGCGCACGGCGACCGAGACCGTCGAGCGGCTGCGCGTTGAGGACATCAGCGTCTTCTACGGCAGCAAGCCGGCTGTCAAGAACGTCTCCCTCTCGATCAACCAGGGCGAGGTCCTCGCGCTGATCGGCCCCTCCGGCTGCGGCAAGACCACCCTGCTGCGGACGCTCAACCGACTGACCGAGCTGACGCCGAACGCAAGCCACAGTGGACGCATCCTGCTCGATGGCGAGGACACCGACGAGATCGTCGACACCGAACTGCGCCGGCGGGTCTCGATGGTGTTCCAGCAGCCGAATCCGTTTCCCATGTCGATCTTCGACAACGTCGGCTTTGCGCTGCGCGAACAATCCCGCAAACGTCCGCATCGCCGCGACCTGCAGCCGCAGGTCGACAAGGCACTGCAGCGCGCCGGCCTCTACGAGGAGGTTCGCACCGACTACGATCGGTCCGCGTTGCGGTTGTCCGGCGGGCAGCAGCAGCGGCTGTGCATCGCACGCGCGATAGCGCAGGAGCCTGAGATCCTGCTGATGGACGAGCCGTGCTCAGCCCTCGACCCGCGGTCGACCGCAGTCATCGAGGACCTGATCGTGCAGCTACGACAGGACCTCGCGATCGTCATCGTCACGCACAACCTCCAGCAGGCCCGGCGGATCGCCGACCGCGTCGCATTCATGTACCTCGGTGATCTGGTCGAGCTCGGCGAGACCGAGCAGGTTTTCACCGATCCTGAGCAGGAGCAGACGCGCGAGTACATAGCCGGCGTCTTCGGATGAGGCGCAGCAGCGTCGCGCTGCTCGCGGTCCTGGTGCTCGCGGGCTGCCAAACAACGCAGGAGAAGAACGCCCAGATCGCGAAGCGCCTCGGCAAGCACAACGCCGACGCCGCCGTGACCAAGCTGAAGGGAAGCGATCCGAGCGTCCGGGTCCTCTCAGCCCAGATCGTAAGTACCTCAGGCAGCACTGCGGCGGCGCTCGAGCTGACGAACACGTCGAGTACCCCGCAAGCTGACATCCCGATCCTGATCACCGCCTACGACGCCGCCGGCAAGGCCGTCTACACGAACGCTACCGTCGGCGCCGGCTCGCCCAGCGGCGAGCTGTCCCTGCTCGCGGCGCACGCCACGGCCTGGTGGGTCGACGCCAGCGTGCTCTCGAGCGCCGGAGCGCCGGTACGCGTCGTCGCCGCCCTCGGCGCGCCCACGGCGAAGGCACCACAGCTGACCCTCAGCGCCGCGGGCATCGCGGGCGGTAGCAACTTCGTCGGCCCGCTGATCAGCGGCAAAGCGATCAACGGCACGAGCAGCGTGCTGTCGATGGTCACGGTCTACGCGGTTGCCCTCGCCGGCTCGAAGGTGCTCGCCGCCGGCCAGAGCGTTATACCAACGCTCGCGGCTAACCACTCGAGCGCCTTCCAGGTGAACGTGATCGGCCACGTGAAGGGTGCGACCTACGCCGCGACGATCGCGCCGGCCCACATCGGCCAGTAGGTAGCCTTCCTAGTAGTGAGCAAGATGCGCAACCGGCCCCGACGTGCCGGGGTGAGCGGGAAAGTTGTGATCGCCCTCGTCGTGGTGTCGATCGCGATCGGCGCAGGACAGTCGGCGGTCGACCGCGTGTTTGCCGGCAATACTGCGGCGATCCGCCACTCCGTCTCCGGCTCGCTCGCCGAGTGGCCGGAGTTTGGCCTAAACGCGCAGCGAAGCGACGCAACAGCCTCGGCGACGGGCATCACCGTCGCGAACGTCAAGCAGCTGCGCCGGCGCCAGGTCGCGCTTCCGGGAACAGTCGACAGCTCGCCGATCTTCCTCACCGGCGCGACCGTGGACGGCACGGCCCAGAACGTCGTGATCGTGACGACCACCTATGGGATAACGCTCGCCATCAACCCGGCGAGCGGTCAGATCCTCTGGAAGTTCACCCCGCCGGGAATCGGGGCGTGGTCGGGCAGCGTGCAGATCACAGTGGCCAGCCCGATCGCCGACCCAAGTGGGCAGTACGTCTACGCCACCTCGCCAAACGGCCTCGTGCACAAGCTGAGCGTGGCGAGCGGGACGGAGGCCCCCGGCTGGCCGGCACGGGTCACCGTGCTGCCCTCGCGTGAGAAGCTCACGGCGTCGCTCAACATCGCCGGCGGTGACCTGCTCGCTACGACCGGCGGGTATTACGGCGACGCGCCGCCGTACGTGGGCCACATCGTCGCCGTCAACCTTGCAAGCGGCCACGTCGATCACGTGTTCAACACGCTCTGCGCGCACCGCCACGTGATCATTGCGCCCGCCACGTGCCCGGCGAGCGACTCGGCGATCCTCTCGCGCGGCGGGCCGGTCGTGCTCCGCGGCAGCACCCGCGTGTTGATCGCGACGGGCAACGGCCCCTGGAACGGCAACAGCTACTTCGGCGACAGCGTGATCGAGCTCAGCCTGCCGAACCTGAAGCTGGTCGGCGCCTACACGCCGACCAATCAGGCAACGCTCAACTCCTCTGACACCGACGAGGGATCCGGGTCACCAGCACTGCTGCCTGGGCACCTCGCGCTGCAGGGCGGCAAGGACGGCCTGCTCCGCCTGCTCGACCTCCGGCGACTGGACGGCGCTCGCCACCCGCTGCCCGAGCGGACCGGGGGTCAGCTGCAGCTGCTGCCGACGCCCGGCGGCGCGGAGCTCTTCAGCACCCCCGCCGTGTTCGGCTCGATGGTCTTCGTCGCAGATGGTGGCGGGACCACCGCCTACCACCTCGCGCACAGACGCCTGCACGTCAGCTGGAGCAACGGCACGCACGGAACGAGCCCGATCCTCGCCGGCGGGCTGCTCTACGTGTACGACATGGACTCAGGCGGGGTCAACGTCTACGCGCCTCACACCGGGAGGCTGATCGCGACGCTCGCGTCCGGTACGGGCCACTGGAACAGCCCGATTGCGATCGACGGCTACGTGATCGAGCCGGAGGGTGACGCTAACGACCATTCGACTAGCGGCCTACTCGACATCTGGTCGCTCGCCGGCTGAGCTACCCGCTCACCTCGACGCCGCGCCAGAAGGCGAAGCGATCCCTGATCTCCGCCGCGGCATCCTCCGGGTCTGGGTAATACCAAGCCGCGTCGACGTTCTCGGTGCCGTCGACGACAACGGTCTTGTAGCTGGCATCGCCCTTCCAGGGGCAGTTCGTGTGCGTTCCCGAATTCTGGAAGTACTCCGGATTGATGCTGTCTGGGGGGAAGTAGTGGTTGCCCTCGACGACAACCGTGTCGTCGCTGTCGGCAAGGGTCACGCCATTCCATGTTGCCTTCATCGACATCGCCTCCGTTGCGCTCGGACTCCTTCCAGCCTACAGAGGCGGCACGCCGGCTCAGGCAGGCTCGGCTGCGACGTCGGAAGCGCCGGGGTCGACGTTCAGACGCGGGAGCGCCCGGTCGAGGCCGCGCGGTAGCCACCACGCTCGCGGGCCCATCAACGCCATGATCGCCGGCACGAGGATCGCGCGGATCAGGAACGCGTCGAGGAACACAGCCGACGCGAGTCCAACGCCGAAGAGCTTGATCGTGAGGTTGTTACCGAGGACGAACGAAGCGAAGACGCAGACCATGATCGCCGCCGCAGCCGTGATCACGCGACCGGTCGCGGCGAGGCCATGGCGCATCGCGAACGCCGCATCTCCCGTCCGCTCCCACTCCTCGTGCATCCGCGACATCAGGAAGACCTCGTAGTCCATTGAGAGGCCGAACACGATCGCGAACACCATCACGGGCAGGAACGCGGCGATCGGCGAGGTTGCGGAGATACCTACGACGCCCCCGAGCCAGCCCCATTGGAAGACCGCGACGACGACACCGAACGCCGCGCCGACGCTGAGAAGGTTCATAACGATCGCCTTCGCAGCGACGAACAGGGAGCGGAACACCGCGAGCAGCAGCAGCGCCGAGATCAGCACCACGGCACCGATGAACAGGGGGAGCTTGCTCGCCATGTAGCTCGAGAAATCGGCGAACAACGCTGTCGTGCCGCCCGCGTAGACGGTCGCGTGCGTTTTACGCTCGAGCGACGGGATCACGTCGTTGCGAAGCCGGTCGAGGAGCGTCGAGGTCTCCGCCGCGCGCGGGGTGGTCTTCGGGATCACGTTGATCACCGCGAGCCTGCCGTTCGGGCTGCTGAACGTCGGCGGTGTCACCGCTGCGACATCGGGGAGTCCGACGAAGGCGTTGTGGAGCGTCGCCGCGACCGACTTGTCGAACGGCCTCGGCAGCTGCGCCACGATCTCGATCGGCCCCGTCGAGCCGGGCCCGAAACCCTTCGAATCGAGCTGATACGCCTGGTAGGTGGTCGTGCTCTTGGCGTCGGTTCCGGCATCGGTGGCGCCAAGTCGCAGTGAGAGGACCGGCGAGGCGAGCGCCAGAAGGACCGCAAGCGAGGCGAGCGCGCACACAAGCGGGCGTCGCTGCACGAATGCGGCCCAGCGCTCCCAGAACCCACCGTCGGAGGCGCGTTCGCGACGACGAAGACGGAACGGGTCGAGACGGTCGATCCCGCGGCCGAGCTTCGAGAGCACTGCCGGTAGCAGCGTGATGGCCGCGAGCATCGTCAGCAGCACCGTGAGCGAGGAGGCCACGGCGGGCCCTCGTAGGAAAGCGACGCCGACGAGCAACTGGCCGAGCATCGCGATCACGACGGTGATTCCGGCAAAAAGCACGGCGCGACCCGAGGTGTCCATCGCGATGACGACCGCGTCGTTCGGCTCCAGCCCGGCGTCTAGGCCCGTTCGGAAGCGAGTGACGACGAACAGCGCGTAATCGATGCCAACGCCAAGCCCGATCATCGCCGCAAGCTCGGGGGTGAAGTTGACCACATCCATGACGTGGGTGAGCAGTTCGATCAGGCCGAGCGAGGTGCCGAGGGCCAGCAGGGCTGTCAGGAGCGGCAAGCCGGCAGCGACGATCGTGCCAAATGTGACGAGCAGGATCACGATCGCCGCGATGATCCCGACGCCCGTCGCGGGGCCCGTCGACGGCGGCTCCACCTGCTCGATCGGCTGGCCGCCGAGCTGAACGTCCAGCGTCGCGCTGCGCGCCGCCTCGGAGTTGTTGATCACTCGCTGGATCGCCGATTTCGGCAGCTGGAACGAGCGCTGGTCGAACAGGACCGTCGCGTAGGCGATGTGCCCGTCCGGCGCGATCTGGTGTGGACCGCCGTAGGGCGATACGACGCCGCTGACATGCGCGTCACCCTGGATCTGAGAAACCAGCGCTGTGATCTCCGAGCGAACGGCGGCGGATCTGATCGGGGCCTTCGACTCGAAGACGATCGACGCCTGATCACCCTTGCGGGTGGGGAAGTACTTGGCGAGCAGGTCGAGCGCGCGCTGTGATCCCGCGGAGCTCTGACCCTTGAAGTTGCTGTTGTAGACGGAGCCCGCAGAGGCACCCGCAACGTTCGCCGCGATCAGGACCGCTACCCAGGCGATCACGACGGTACGGCGGTGGGCGATGCACCAACGGGCGAGCGCTTTCACTGTTTGCCGACCTCCTGGCCGCAGCCATCCGGAATTGCGGGAGAACCGTAGCACAAGTGATAGTGCGGCCTCCGCTTTGGTAGGATGGATCACGACATGGCAACAGTCGCCGTCGAGAGGGGACTGCGAGCGGACGCGCAGCGCAACCAGGACCGCATCCTGGCCGCCGCCCGCGAGGCGTTCGCAAGCGATGGCTACGAGGTCCCGATCGAGGAGATCGCGCGGCGCGCGGGAGTCGGCCCAGCGACCGTCTACCGGCGCTTCCCGACCAAGGAACGGCTGATGCACGCGATCTTCGACACAGGCCTGAGCGAACTCGAGCAGTCGATCGTCGCCGCCGCAGAGATACCCGACCCTTGGGATGCCCTGTTAGCGGGCATGCGAGCCGTGATCGAGATCCAATCGGCCAACATGGCGTTCCTCCAGGTTCTCGACCAGGCGGGTGTGATGCCGAACGTCAAGGCGGAGCTTCACGAGCGCGTGTTCGACCGCCTGGAGGCATTGTTCGCGAGCGCACAAGCGGCAGGTCGCCTGCGCACCGACATCCGCCCCTCCGAGCTCCCCCTGCTCCTCAAGATGGTCACGGCAACAGCGCGCCAGGAGAGCCTCTGCGCCGAGCCCGCCGCTCCCGAGCGCTACCTCACGCTCCTCACCGACGCGCTGCGCACACCAACCCCCACCCCACTTCCGTGAGCAAAGCAATCGCGGACAACCAGCGCAGTCCGCCCTCGATTGAGGCGGGCAAAGCCCGACCTCAATCGAGCCTGGCCATCACGTGCTTCACAACGGTGTAGTCCTCGAGCGCGTACATCGAGAGGTCCTTGCCGTAGCCGGACTGCTTGAACCCGCCGTGCGGCATCTCGGAGACGAGCGGGATGTGATCGTTGATCCAAACGCAGCCGAACCGAAGCGCCTTCGAGACCCGGAAGGCGCGCTTGACGTCGGTGGTCCAGACGGACGACGCGAGGCCGTAGGGCGTGCCGTTCGCCCAGGCGATCGCCTCGTCCTCGTCCTTAAAGCGCTGGACCGTGATAACCGGGCCGAAGATCTCACGCTGGATCAGCTCATCGTCCTGGGAGAGCCCTGCGACCACCGCCGGTTCGAGGAAGAACCCTGCGCCGCCCGGTTCCTTGCCGCCGGTAACCAGCTCGGCGCGCTTGCTGCGGCGCTCGATCATGCCTTCGACGCGCTCGCGCTGACGCGCCGAGTTGAGCGGACCGAGCGTGGTGTCCTGCGCCATCGTGTCGCCGAGGACCAGGCCCTGAGCCTGTTCAGCCAGCCCCGCGACCACCTCGTCATAGACCTTTGCGGAGGCGAGAACGCGGGTCGCCGCGGTGCAGTCCTGCCCCGCGTTGTAGTACCCGGTGGCGGCGATCGTCTCGAGCGCGCTTTCCATGTCGACGTCGTCGAACACCACGACCGGCGCCTTGCCACCGAGCTCGAGGTGTACCCGCTTGACGGACGCCGCGGCGCTCGCAGCAATCCGCTTGCCCGTGTCGACGGACCCGGTCAGCGAAACCATGTCGACCTCCGGATGGTCAACGAGCGCCTGGCCCGCCGGGTCACCGTGACCACACACCACGTTCAGCACACCAGGCGGCAGGTACTCCGCCGCCAATTGGGCGAGCCTGACCGTCGTCAGCGGCGTCGTCTCGGCGGGCTTCAGGACGATCGTGTTGCCTGTCGCGAGCGCGGGACCGATCTTCCAGATCGCCATCAGGAGCGGGTAGTTCCACGGCGAGATCTGTCCGATCACGCCAACGGCCTCGCGCCTGGTGTACGACGTGTAGCCCTCCATATATTCGCCCGCCGCACGGCCCTCGAGGCAGCGCGCCGCACCCGCGAAGAAGCGCAGGTTGTCCGCCGCGACCGGGATTTCGTCGTTCAACATGGCCGAATAGGGCTTGCCCGCGTTCATCGCGTCATCGCGAGCGAGCTCCTCACCGTGCGCTTCGACGGCGGCGGCAAGGCCGAGCAGCGCCTCCGCGCGGACTGCCGGGGTCGCCTGGGACCAGCCGTCGAAGGCTTCCCTCGCGGCCCTGACCGCCGCATCGATGTCCGCGACGCCCGACAGGGGCGCGTGGGCCATCGCCTCGCCTGTGGCGGGGTTGAGCACGGGCTCGGTCGCGCCATCCACGGCCGCGACAGATGCGCCGCCTATGAAGTTCTCGACAGTTCGCATGACGCCTCCCTCAGGTCACTTGGCGACGGCGCCAAGCGCCGTCTCGACTGAAACCACTTCTGCCCCGATGCTGCGCGCGACCGCCGGGTGAGTCGTCACGCCACCGGCGACGTTGACGCCCAGCCGCAGACCCGGGTCATCGGCGATCGCGCCGTCGACCCCCTTGTCGGCCAGCGCCAGCACGTAGGGCAGGGTCGCGTTCGACAGCGCGTGCGTCGCCGTGACCGGCACGGCACCAGGCATGTTCGTCACGCAGTAGTGCGTGATCCCCTCGACCTGGAATGTCGGCTCGGCGTGAGTCGTCGGGCGCGAGGTCTCGAAACAGCCGCCCTGGTCGATCGCGACGTCCACGAGCACCGTTCCCGGGCGCATGAGGCGCAGCTGGCTCTCGCGGATCACGAACGGAGCACGATCGCCCCGGGCAAGCACGGCGCCGATCACGAGGTCCACTCGTGGCAGCATCTCCTCGACCGCGAGCGTGGAAGAGAAGACTGTCGAGCAGCGCCCGCCGAGCGCGACCTCGAGCTCGCGCAGGCGGTCGATCGAAACGTCGAAGATGAAAACGTCGGCGCCGAGCCCGATCGCGACGGCCGCCGCATGCTGCCCGACGTTGCCGCCACCGATGATCATCACGTTTGCCGCGGCGACTCCGGGGATGCCGCCGAGCAGTACGCCGCGACCACCGAGCGGCTTCTCGAGCATGAAGGCACCGGCTTGGGTTGCGAGGCGGCCCGCGATCTCGGACATCGGCGCCAGGAGCGGTAGGCGTCCCTGGCGGTCCTCGACGGTCTCGTAGGCGATGCAGGTGGCGCCTGAGCCGCACAGGCCGCGCGTGAGCTCGGGCGCCGGCGCGAGGTGCAGGTAGGTGAAGAGGATCTGGCCCGCACGCAGGCGCTCGACCTCGACCGTGAGCGGCTCCTTGACCTTGACGATCATGTCAGCCTGGGCGAACACCGTGTCCGCGTCCGGGACGATCGTCGCGCCCTGAGCCGTGTACTGGTCATCGGAGAAGCCACTCGCTACGCCCGCTCCGCCCTCAACGAGAACCTCGTGACCGTGCTCTGTCAGCTCACGGACCCCCGCGGGCGTCATCGAGATGCGGTACTCGTCGGCCTTGATCTCACGCGGGACGCCTACTTTCATGCGGCTAGCTCCTCGACTTCGACGGTTATCTCGCAACTGCGCGTCGCGACTTCGGCAAAAAGGTCCTCGGCTGCGATGCACCGCTCAGGGAACTGAGCACCGATCGCGTCGATCCGCCCGCGGGCAAGGAGGCGCACCGCCGCCGCTGCCGGCGCCGCGGTCGAAACGATGCTGCCGCCAAGGCCGAACGGCCGGTGCGGTTTCGTGATGCTGCGAACGGTCACCGCGCGGCCGCCGCCGCGGGCCTCGATCAGGTGGATCGAGACGGTCTCGCCCGAAGGCGGCGTCGCGGCGCGCTGCGCCTCGGCGATCTCCTCCGCGCTCGAACCCGCCAGCTCCCGCAGGCGGGCTTCGACCACAGGGGCAAGCGACAGCCGGAAGTTGCATTCGCGGCAGCCAAAACTCCCGCCGAAGCTGACGAGCTCGGAGTGGATCGTGTAGATCGTCGGCGCCGTTCCGATCGGATCGCCGAACTCGGCGGCGCCGGCGGAGGTGAGCGGCTCGATCTCAACCGGCTGGCCGTCGCGCAGCACAACCGGCTTCAGCGTGATCTCGTCGATCAGCGTCTGCACTGCGTACGGCGGGCTGAACGGACCTCGCGGATCGAAGTCGCGACCGCCGGCGATGATGTCGATCGAGTCGACCGCTTCGAGCTCCGCGACCGCACGCGCGGCCATCAGGTTGGTCTTCCCCGGCGCCGAGCCCATGCCCAGCAGCGCAAGGCGACCGGCCCGCTCGAAGCTGTCGCTCAGCTCCAGCTGGTTTAGCGTGACGTGGTAGAGCCCGCCCAGGTCGATGTAGTCGCAGCCGGCCGCAAGGCACGCCTCCATCGCGGCGATGTTGACGCGGTAGGACGCCGTGTTGACGAGCACGTCGAGCCCGTCCAGCGCCTCGGCGAGCCCTGAGCGCGCGTCGACGGCTCGAGCCGTGGTCTTGGCGCCACCGTGCGCGTTCGCGGCCAACGCGGCCCGCTCGCCGTCGATGTCGAGCGCAAGGATGCTCGCGACCTCGTCTGAGACCGCGAGGTCCTCGAGGATCGCGGGAGCGATCGTCCCCCCGGCCCCGAGCACGCCGACGCGCAGCCGTTCTTGCCCCCGTGCGTTCACAGCTTCGGCACTCAGGCGATGAGCTCGCTCGCGGCGGTCAGCACCGTCCGCAGCACGCGCCCGATCTCCTCGAACTGCTCGCTGTCGCAGATCAGCGGCGGCGCGAGCTGGATGACCGGGTCGCCACGGTCGTCGGCGCGGCAGATCAAGCCGTGACGGTAGAGCTGTCCGGAGAGGAACCCGCGGAGCAGATGCTCGGATTCCTCATCGTTGAATGTCTCCCTGGTCTCCTGATCCTTGACCAGCTCAACCGCCTGGAAGAAGCCGGCCCCGCGCACGTCCCCGACGATCGGGATGTCGCGCAGGTCCTCGAGCACGGCCCGGAACTCGCCCTCCTTCTCGCGCACGTGACCGCAGAGATCCTCGCGCTCGAAGATATCGAGGTTCGCCATCGCGACAGCCGCGGCGACAGGGTGCCCGCCGAAGGTGAAGCCGTGGGCGAAACTCTGCGTGCCGTGCAGGAAGGGCTCTGCGACGGCGTCCGAGACGATCATCGCGCCCATCGGAACATAGGCCGAGGTGAGGCCCTTCGCGGTCGTGATGATGTCCGGCTGGTAGTCGTAGCGTTCCGAGCCGAAGTAGTAGCCGAGACGGCCCCACGAGCAGATGACCTCGTCTGAGATCAGGAGGACGTCATAGTGGTCGCAGATCTCGCGCACACGCTGGAAGTAGCCCTCCTGGGGGACGAAGCAGCCACCGCCGTTCTGCACCGGCTCGAGGATCACCGCTCCAACCGTCTCCGGACCCTCGAACTCGATCCGCTCGGCGATCGCCTCAGCCGCCCACAGAGGATCCCTGTCCGCCGGCCAGTGATAGCTGTTCGTGTTCACGACATGGCAGCCGCCCGGCGCGAGCGGCTCGAACTGTTCGCGGATCGAGGTGATGCCGGTTGCCGACAGTGCTCCGAGGGTCACCCCGTGGTAGGCGATCTCCCGCGCGATCACCTTCGTCTTGCGCGCGTGGCCGGTCAGGCGGTGGTAGTTGCGAGTGAGCTTGAGGGCGCTCTCGACGGCTTCCGAGCCGCCTGATGTGAAGAAGACGCGGTTCAGGTCGCCGGGCGCGAGCGCGGCGATACGCGTCGCGAGCTCGATCGCGCGCGGGTGCGCGTAGCTCCAGGTCGTGAAGAAGTCGAGTTCACGCATCTGGGTGGCGGCAGCTTCGGCGAGCTCGGCCCTCCCGTGGCCGGCGTTGACGCAGAACAGCGCCGAGAGCCCATCGAGGTAACGCTTGCCCTCGGCGTCGTAGACGTAGCAGCCTTCACCGCCGACGATGATCGGAACGGGAGCATGCAGGTCGCCGCCCAGACGGGAGAAGTGCATCCACAGGTGACGGCGCGCAAGCTCGGAAAGCTCCGTGCTCGAGTACTGGTGAGTTGTGGTGGTGGACGCCATTCCCCTGCCTCCGATTCTCGTTGTCCTAGCTACACGCTAACACCGCCGAGGACCCAATAGGTCTGAGAATGCATCCATTGAGCAGGCTGCGCGGTTTTGCGATTCAATACCCGCCTTCCCAGGGGTGGGGGCAAGGTCAACGAGGGAGGTCAGCCGTGGAGAGCGCAACCGTTCCGGCAAGCACCGAGCCGCCTAAGCGATCGAGTGCGCCCGGGGAGAAGGGCCTCAAAACCGGGGCGATCGGCTACGCATCGAACGTCGTCATCGCCGTCGCCTCGACCGCACCCGCTTACAGCCTGGCGGTGACACTCGGCTTCATCGTCGGCGTCGCCGGGCTCGGGACCCACGCCCCGGCGATCATCATCATCTCGTTCATCCCGATCCTGTTCGTGTCGCTCGGCTACCGCTGGTTCAACTTGGCCGACCCAGACGCAGGAACGACGTTCGCGTGGGTGACACGAGCACTGGGCCCACAGCTCGGTTGGATCAATGGCTGGGCGATCTTCCTTGCGGACGTGCTCGTGATGGCGTCGCTTTCGGTGATCGCAGGCACCTACACCTATCTGCTGGTCGGCTGGACTGCGGCGTCGAAGTCAACGTTGGCCCTGATCATCGCGGCGGTCGTTTGGATCGCGTTGATGACGTGGATCTGCTGGCGGGGCATCGAGCTGTCGGCGCGGATCCAGCAGTTCCTGCTGACGTTCGAGGTTGCGATTCTCGGACTGTTCGCGGTCGTCGCCCTGATCAAAGTCTACGGCTCTGGCGCGCCCGCAGGCGCAATCAAGCCCGAGTTCTCGTGGTTCAACCCGTTTACGCTGGGCTGGGGAACGCTCGCCGACGCCGTGCTGCTCGGAATCTTCATCTACTGGGGGTGGGATTCCGGCGTCGCCGTCAACGAGGAGTCGGAAAACCCCCACGAGGGCCCGGGCCGTGCGGCCGTGGTCTCGACCGTCCTCCTGCTGCTGATCTACGTCGTCGTGACGACGGGCGCACAGGCGATCAAGGGACCCGGGTACCTGAGCGCCAACTCGAGTGACGTGCTCAGCCCACTGGGGACTGTCGTGTTCGGAAACGGCATCCTGAAGAAGCTGTTGCTGTTCTCTGTCCTAACTTCAGCGTCTGCGTCGACGCAGACGACAATCCTTCCGACCGCACGCACTACGATCTCGATGGCGAATTGGGGGGCGATCCCGCATATCTTCGGCAAGACGCATGTGAAGTTCCAGACGCCGGATGTCTCGACGATCGCGATGGGCGTGATCTCCGCTATCTGGACCGTCGCGATCATCGGTTTCGACCCCGGCCAGAACCTGCTGGGCGACTCGATCACGGCCGTCGGCTTTGCGATCTGTTTCTACTACGGCTTCACCGGGATCGCCTGTGCCGTGTACTTCCGCAAGGAGCTGTTCAAGAACGCCAGGCGGTTCTTCCTCGTCGGCTTTCTGCCCGTGCTCGGCGGCGGTCTGATGTTCGCCGTGTTCTACAAGGCTTACGCCAACTACAGCAAGGCGGGCGCGAACTACTCGCCACCGTTTGACGGCTTCCAGGTACCGATCGTGATCGGAATCGGTGGTTTGCTGCTGGGCGTCTTCCTGATGCTCGTCGCATGGCCGTTCCAGCGCGAGTACTTCAAGCGGCGTTGGGAGACCGCGGATCCGAAGGTCCTCGACGACCACTTCGCGCACAAGATCCCTGAATGACGGAGTTCGAGATCGCCCGGGTCACGCCGGGCGATATCGACGAGGTGATGCCGCTGCTGCGCGGCTATTGCGAGTTCTACGAGGCGGCGCCGAGCGAAGCTTCGCTGCGCGGACTGTGCGAGGCGCTCGTCGCGGCGCCCGACACGGCGGGGATCCAGCTGGTCGCACGCCTCGCGGACGGCACCGCCGTGGGACTCGCGACCCTGTTGTGGACCTACTCGACGCTGATTGCGGGACCGATCGGCCTGATGAACGACCTCTATGTCGCTCCCGCCGCGCGCGGCAGCGGCATCGGAGCGACGCTTATCGAGGCCTGCGCCGGCGAGTGCGTCCACCACGAGGCCGTGGCGCTCGAGTGGTACACGGCGCCGGGCAACAAGCGAGCTCAGGCCGTCTACGACCGCACAGGCGCCGAGCGCGAGGAGTGGGTCAGCTACTCGCTGCCGGTGTCCTGACCGGTTCGGCGGCGATCCGCTCCCACAGAGCGGCGAGCCAGGCCTGATCGGCTGGGTCGACGTGCGCCAAGAACCCTCGGCGCACATCGGCCCGGTGCGTCGCACGTGCGCGCTCCAGCAGCTCCCGTCCGGTCGCGGTCAGGACGAGCTCGAAACCCCGGCCATCGCCGGCAGCACGCTCACGGGTGGCGAGGCCTTGGGCGCAGAGACGATCGGCGAGACGCGTGAAGCCGCCCGAGGTCATCAGGACGGCGCCAGCTAGCTCGCTCATCCGCATCCGGCCGGTGGGTGACTCGTCCAGGAGGACGAGCACGTCATAAGCGCCGAGGGAGATCGCGTGGTGGCGCTCGAGGCTCGCCTCGAGCTCGCGCCAAAGTAGCGCGTGCGAGCGCAGAAACCCGCGCCATGCGGCCAGCTCGAGATCGTTGAGGCGATCCGCCACCCGACGGAGTTTAGTTGCCTGTGCAGGCAACGAGATCGCGCAGCCCGCCGCGCTGGTGCTCAGCCGACGCCGACGACCGTCAGGCGACGCGTGCCGCGTGGCGTCGTGACCGACGCGACCTCGCCGACCCGGAGGCCGAGAAGCGCCTTTGCGACGGGCGACTCGATCGAGATCTGACCGCTCGCGGGAACGGCCGCGCGAGAGCTGACGAGCTCGAAACGCTGCTCCTTGCCCTCGTCATCACGGATCCGCACGGTGGAGCCGAAGCCGACGACGACGCCGCTCTCCTCCACCTCCACAACCTGCGCGCGCGCGATCCGGTCGCGCAACACCGCAATCCGCGTCTCGAGGTGAGCCTGCTCGTTCTTGGCGTCGTGATACTCGCTGTTCTCCTTGAGATCGCCCCACTCGCGTGCCGTCTTGATGCGCCCGGCGATCTCGCGGCGACCCTCCCCCTCGAGCCGCGAAAGCTCGTCGCGTAGCTGCTCGAGGTCGGCAGCGGTCATCAGTGTCGCGTCGTCCATACCTGGAGAGTAGTGATGCCGGGCGCCGGCGCCTGGCCGCGGCCGCCGGCGCGGAAGCGGAGGGTGCCTCCATGTAGTACTATGCGGAGCGACCCTCCGCTTGATGAGCAACACCTCCACCGACACCACCTTGGCGCAGCGGCCGCTCCGCGCAGACGCTGCACGCAACCGCGAGAAGCTGATCGCCGCCGGCCGTGAGGCGTTCGCAAGCGACGGAGCCGGCGCGTCGCTCGAGGATGTCGCGCGCCGTGCCGGGGTCGGCATCGGCACGCTCTACCGCCACTTCCCGAGCCGCATCGACCTCGTCGAGGCGATCTACGTGGACGAGGTGCGAGCCCTTTGCGACTCGGCCGACGGCCTCATGGGCCTGCCGCCGTGGGATGCGCTCGTCGGCTGGCTTCATCGCTTCCTGCGCTACGTCGCTGCCAAGCAGGCCCTGGCCGCGGATCTTTTCGCGCACCTCGGCGAGGACGCCGACGTGTTCCGCAGCTGCCGTGCAGCGGTGTTCGCGACCGGGGAACCGTTGCTCGAGCGCGCACAACACGCCGGAGCGGTCAGGCCGGACGCGAGCTTCATCGAGGTGATCCAGCTCGTCGGCGCGATCGCCAAGATCACCTCGGCCGAGCCGGTCGAGATCGAACGCATCCTCTCCGTGGCGCTCGACGGCCTGCGCTACGAAACACAACCGTCAAGAACCTAGGAGCCAAGCCGTGACCGAGCACCCCACCCGGCGCCAGTCGCCCAACATCACCCTCGCCGTGCTCGCGCTCGGCGGCCTCACCTACGCCGTCCTGCAGTCGCTCGTGATCCCTGCGATCCCGAGCATCGCGCACTCACTGCACACGAGCGAGGACAGTGCCTCGTGGCTGCTCAGCGCCCCGCTCCTTGCGGCGTCGGTCTTCACGCCGATCGCGGGACGCCTCGGTGACATTTACGGCAAGGAGCGGATGCTCGTCGTCACACTCATCCTGCTGGCGATCGGGACCGTCTGGGCGGGCCTCTCGAACTCGATCCTCGAACTTGACCTGGCGCGTGCCGTGCAGGGCGCATCGGGCGGCATCTTCCCGCTCGCGTTCGGCGTCATCCGCGACGAGTTCCCGCCGATGCGGGTCGCCGGCGGTATCGGCCTCGTGTCGGCGATCCTCGGCATCGGATCGGGCTTCGGCATCCTGCTCGCCGGGGTGATCATCGAGCACCTCAGCTGGCATTGGCTGTTCTGGGCGCCGCTGCCCCTGGTGATCATCGCTGTGGTCGCCACCTACCTCTTCATCCCCGAGTCGCCGCTGCGAACTCCGGCGAAGATCAACTGGGTCGCCGCGATCCTGATGGCAATCGGCCTCTCAGCTGTGCTGATCGCGATCAGTGAGGCGACGATCTGGGGCTGGGGCTCACCCAAGACGATCGGCCTGATCGTCGGCGGCCTGGCGGTCTGCGTCCTGTGGATCGCGTGGGAGATCCGCAGCCACACCGCGCTGGTTGACATGAGGCTGATGCGCCTCAAGCCGGTCTGGACGACGAATCTCGCCGCGGCCCTCCTCGGCGGCGGAATGTACGCCTCATTTGTGATCGTGCCGGAGTTCGTCACGCTGCCGAAGAGCACCGGCTTCGGCTTCGGCTCCTCGGTGATCGGGTCCGGGCTGTTCCTGCTGCCGGCGACGCTGATGATGCTCATCATGAGCCTTCAAGCGGGCCGGATCGCACATCGGTTCGGCTCGAAGCACTCACTCGTGGTGGGTACCGGCGCCGGCGCCGGCGCGTTCGCGCTGCTAGCACTCGCACATTCAGAACCGATCTACTTCTACCTCGCCATGGGGATGCTTGGCTTTGGGATCGGACTTGCGTTTGCCGCGCTCGGTAACCTCATCGTCGAAGCCGTCCCGCCGAGCCAGACCGGCGTCGCCGGAGGCATGAACACGGTCATGCGGACGCTCGGCGGCGCCGTCGGCGCCCAGATCGCGGCGACGCTCGTGGCAGACCACGTCCGTCACGGTGTGCCGCTCGTGGGCGGGTTCACGCTCGCCTACGTGTTCTGCGCCGGGTCGCTCGTTGTCGGCGTGATCGCAGCGCTCGCGATACCGGGACGGACCCCCGCCGAGGAGCTGGTCGAGATGGCGGTGGGAATGCCCGCCGCCGACGCCGCTTGAGCGAGACGCCGCGCGGCATTGAGTACTGATCTACTGGCTAGAGGCCGAACGGATGGCGCTTAACGTAACCGACGTTGGTCGGACGCAGCGGGCGCCAACGCGGACCCTGGAGGTTCGATGGGTCGTTGGCCGAGGAAGTGTCGAGGCGCAGGCCGGCGATGTCCATGTAGATGTGTCCACCGTTGGCGAGGAGCGTCATCCATTGCCCCTGGCCGCGGCCGCCCCAGCTCATGAACTGACCCGAGTCGAGCGGTGCACGGAGCAGCTGACCGCCGTGCAGCGCGAACGACACGGTTCCCGAGCAGTCGTAGCCATACGAGTGAAACGATTTGTGGCCCCCGCCATAGACATACGGGCGCCCGATGATGTTGTTGGCGGCCCAGATGATCTGCTGCACGACGAGCGGCGCATCCTCAGGCGCCGCCGCGAGGCCGAGGCCGCCCACCTGGACCTCCTCGGCAGTGTTGCCCGGGACCTCGAGCTGCGGCAGGCCCGTGGGCGTCACGGTAGAGGCGCTGCTCGTGTCCGCGGTCGTTCCTCCAGCGAGCGTCGTCGCGCCGGTTGAAGGGGCGGTGACGGGCGCATAGGGCACGAGCCCGGTTGCCGTCAGCTCGAAGACCGGTCCGGAATAGACCGCAGTCGGGCTGTCGTGCTTGCTGAGAACGATCGGCGCCAAGTCGGAAAGCGGCCCCGTGGGGTTGGTCGCGCCCGTGCTGCCGGTGGTCCCGCTGCTGCCAGTCGTCCCGCTGGGGCCAGTCGCACCTGGCGCAACGGCGCCGCCGGCGCCGTCCGCGCTATGGCTGCCCCGCGCCGAAGCTGCGCCAGCGAAACCACCAAACAGGAGGATCGTCGTCGTCGCGAGCGTGCAGACAGGTCGTAGCCTCAAAGCTACCTCTCTCTAGGGCCTGCGGGGTTAGCTGACGGGCTAGCGCTGAAAGAGCTGCGCTTTCCACAGGTTCACTGTGGAATTAGCCCCGACCACTCGGGTTCCCCGCTCCCTGGCTCTTTCGCCAGGGACTCGGCATTTGCGCGGCAGACTAGCACGCTGCACGGACAATTGCAGCAAATCATCTTGCAGATCCACCGGCACACGACAGCCCCGGCGCGCAGACCGCGCCGGGGCCGGCCCACGCCCTCCCAGGATTCTCCCAGTCTTCACCGAGGCTCCACGCAGGATCCGCCAGCACGATCTGCCGCGCAGCCCACAGGTCCCGGGCGCAATAGCCCCACTACCGCTTATGGATTGGAGAGATGATGAGCACGATGGGTGTCACAGGGGATGTTCCGGCGCCTGGCCACGAGGTTTCTCGCCGCCTCAGGTGGATGCGTGTTGATCGCGCCGCCGAGGCACCGTGGGTTCGCCCGGCTTTCGCGGGGCTTATTGCGCTGACCGCGCTCGCCTACCTGTGGAACCTGAGCGCGTCGGGCTACGCCAACAGCTTCTACGCAGCCGCCGCCCAGGCTGCCACGGAGAGTTGGAAGGCGCTCTTCTTCGGATCGCTCGACTCATCGAGCTTCATCACGGTTGACAAGCCACCGGCGTCGCTGTGGCTCATGGGCCTCTCGGGACGCATCTTCGGCTTCAGTAGCTGGAGCATGCTGCTCCCGCAGGCGCTCGAGGGTGTCGCGGCGGTCGGGCTCCTCTATGGGGCGACCAAGCGCTGGTTCGGGCCGGCGGCCGCCCTGGCCGCCGGCGCGACGCTCGCGATGACACCCGTCGCCGCGCTGATGTTCCGCTTCAACAACCCCGACGCGCTGCTGGTGGCCCTGCTCGTCGCCTCGGCCTACTGCTTGACAAGGGCGATCGAGCGGGCCGGAACACGCTGGGTCCTCGCGACCGGCGCGCTGGTCGGCTTCGCGTTCCTCGCAAAGATGGGTCAGGCATTCCTCGTCCTGCCGGCGTTTGCCCTCGCTTACTTCGTCGCCGCGCCGGCCACCTGGCGCCGCCGCGCCACCCAGCTTCTGGCCGGCGGGGCGGCGGTCGTTGTTGCGGGCGGCTGGTGGGTGGCGATCGTCGCTCTGCTGCCGGCAAGCTCGCGACCCTTCATCGACGGGTCGCCGACGAACAACATCTTCAATCTGATCTTTGGTTATAACGGCCTCAGCCGGATCTTCGGCGGGGGCGGGCCGGGTGGCGGCGGAACGCCGGGCGCACGCGGCGCCGGGTTGCACGCCCCGCTGCTGGCTGGCGGCGGTGGCGGCGGCGCGAACTTCAGCGGCGCGACCGGCATCACCCGGATGTTCAACAACCTGATGGGTGGCCAAGCCTCATGGCTCCTCCCGGCCGCGCTAGTCGCGCTGCTCGCTTGCGCGTGGCTTTCCCGCGGCACTCCGCGCACCGATCGCAGACGCGCGGCCCTGATCATCTGGGGCGGCTGGCTGCTCGTCACCGCTGCGATCTTCAGCTTCAGCAGCGGGGTCATCCACACCTATTACGCCGTCGCGCTCGCACCGGCGATCGCTGCGCTCGTCGCGATCGGCGCAGCTACGTTGTGGGAGCATCGCACCGCGACCTGGGCTCGTCTCCTCGCCGCGGCGACGGTTGGCGCAACCGGCGCTTGGGCCTACGTGCTGCTCGACCGCGCCCCGGACTGGGAGCCATGGTTGCGCCCGGTTGTGCTCGTCGCGACGGTTCTGGGTGCCGCGGGGGTGCTGGCCGGCCCGGTGCTCGGCCGCCTCGGGCGGCGCGCGGCGATCCTGACGGCAGCGTGCGTCGCAGTCGCGTGCTTCGCCGGGCCGCTCGCCTACTCCGCGCAGACAATCACGACCGCGCACGCCGGCTCGCTGCCCTCAGCCGGCCCGTCCGTGTCCGGCGCGTTCGGCGGCTTCACGGGCGCACGAGGGTTCGGCGGCCCGCCGCCCGGAGCAACGCCCGGTGGCGGTCCGGGCGCCGGCCTGGGCGGGTTCCCGGGCGGGCCTCCGAGCGCAGGCCAGGCGCCGAGCGGAACCGGCGCGGCCACTGGCCCCCTCAGCGGAGCCGGCGGCGGCCTGTTTGGCCGACCCGGCAGCGGCGGTGCCTCGGGCGCCCCCGGCGAGGTAGCCGTGAACAGCACGCTCGCGAAATTCCTCGAGGCAGGATCCGGGCGCTACCGCTGGATCGCGGCCACCTCCGGATCGGGCAGCGCGGCGTCGATCGAGCTGGCCACGGGCGGCAAGCCGGTGATGGCGATCGGCGGCTTCAACGGCAATGGCGGCGAGCTGACGCTCAGCCAGTTCGAGCGGTACGTCGCGAGGGGCGACATCCACTACTACGTCGAGCTCGGGTCCGGCGGCGGACCGGGCGGTCTGTCGTCGACGCGCTCGTCTCAGATCGCGACCTGGGTAGCCGGCCACTTCCACGCCCAGACGGTCGGAGGCGCAACGCTCTACCGACTGTAGCCCGCTCGCGCGGTCCGGCGCCGGCCGGGCCGCGCCCACCCAGGTCGGCGACCCTGGGGCGGTTGCCGCCCGGAGCGCGACGCGACAGCTGGCAGGCGGGTGACGAAATGCCCCGGGGGATACGGAGAAATACGCCTAGCCTTGGTTCATGCGCTCCACGCGGATCTCCCGGAAACTCATGTCGCTCGGTTTGACCGCGTCGATCGCCGCCGGAGCGCTGGTCGCAGCCGGTTCCGCATCTGCCGCCGCGGGCGCTGCCGCCCCGCCGGCGAACATCCCAATCGGAGCGCTGCCGGCGGCTTGTGCACAGGCCGGCACCGGTCGAATATGCGTCGACGCCGTGGTGGCCGCACTGGATGCGGCGCGTGCCGACATCGGACTGGGTCCGTACGTCCTCCCGTCCGGGTTTGACTCGCTCGACGCAACAAAGCAGATCTTCGTTCTCTCGAACCTCGATCGGATCGCATACGGCCTGCCGCCGATCACCGGCCTGAGCGCGGCGCTCGCCTCACCGTCGCGCGACGGTATGCGCAGCGACGCCGACCCCGATCCCACCTCGCTTCTCGCGCCGCTCTCGACTTACGCGTGGACGTCCAACTGGGCAGGCAACTGGGCCAACGCCCCGTATGCCTACTACGAGTGGATGTACGACGACGGGTACGGCGGCACGGAGACATCGAACATCGATTGCACCTCGCCGACAGCCGCCGGTTGCTGGGACCATCGTCGCAACGTCCTCGCGTTCGCCGGCCCCGGAACGCTCTCCATGGGAGCCTCAGTCGGCAACGACCTGCACGGCAACCCGAGCTTCGCGACGACGCTCGTCTGGACACCCGTGCAGCACTGGACGACGTACAGCTACACGTGGGCGCAGGCTCGCGCGGCCGGCGCAGGCTCGGCTCACAGCGGACGCGTCAGGACGCTCCGACACCCCCGAGGATCGCGCCGCACTCGCATCCAGCACTAGTACGTGTTACGATACATCGCGATGCGAAGTACCGATCCCGGTCTCCTCGTGATGGCAAGCCTCGCCGCCGGGCCCAAGCACGGCTACGCGATCACCCGCGACGTCGGCGAGATCGCCGGCGTAAAGCTCGGCCCCGGGACGCTCTATGGAGCGCTCGCTCGCCTGGAGGAGCGTGGCCTGATCGAGCCGCTCGAAAGCGATGATCGCCGGCGGCCCTACCGCCTCACGGGATCCGGCGCCGATGCGCTGCGCGTGCAGCTGACCGAGCAGGAGCGCGTCGCGCGAATCGGACTTGGACGCCTCGCCGCGACCGCGAGCCTCGCATGAGCAAACGACTCCTCGGGCTCTATCCGCAAGCATGGCGGCGTCGCTACGGGGACGAGATGGCCGCACTGCTGGAAACGTCGCCGCCCGGACCGCGCACGGCGTTTGACCTGCTGCGGGGCGCAATGCTGGCTCACCTACGCAGCGCGGTCCGCGCCACCCCGCTCGAGCGCGCCCGCGTCAGCGTCAGCGGCGTACTGGGCTGCTTCATCTGCTTTTGCTTTGCCGGTTCGGCGTTTGCGAAGACGACCGAGGCCAGGCAGTTCACCGTCGCCGGGCGCTCACACGACCTCCTCGGCGGTGCGCACTACGCCGCAGTCGTCGCGGCCGTCGTGGCGGCCGGCATGCTCGCCGCCGCCGCCGCGCCACTGGCTGTCTGCGCGATTGCGCAGGCACGCCGCACGCACAGTCGCGAGCTCACGCGACTGATCGCCGTCCCTCCGCTCGCGGCGCTGGCTTGGATCGCCTCACTCGGCGGGCTCGCGCTCTGGCTTTCGGCGCACCAACACCGCGCCGGCGCAGTCGCGTGGGCACTGCTCGTGCTCAGCGCCATCGTGACGGTGGGTGCCGCCGCGTCGTGCTGGTTTGCGTCACGGGCGATCCTGCGCCGGCTCACGCTGACGCCGCGCCGGCTCGCACTACCGGTTGTTGCCCTCTGCGGCGTGACGGCCTGCATGGGCGCCGTGGCCCTTGCGACAGCGGTGTACTTCGTGGCGATCCTCACCGACGCGCCCGCACTGGCGGCAAGCGCAGACGGGCCCGGCGGCTGGAGCAACACAACGCTCGATATCGCGCTGCAGCTGACCGTCATGATCGTCCTCAGCGGGGCAGCTGCACTCAGCGCCGTGCGCGCCGCGCGCGGGCTCCGCGCGGCGTCCTAGCAGCGGCTCGCGTCGGCCTACCCGCAGCGTCCTAGCAGCGGCTCGCGTTCGGCTACGCTTTCCGCGATGCCACCGCAGAATCCGCTGACTCGGCTGCGTCAGCTCGCGCTGGATCTGGATCGATTGGCCGATGAGCTCGAGTCGAGCACCGACTTCGACCCGGCAGCGTTTCGATACCTGCGCGCGCAGCTGCTGGACATCGCCGAGGAGATCGAGCGGACCGGCTCCGTTCTGAGCGCGCCGGCGTAGTTCGCCGGGCCACACTGACAGCAAGCGAGTCCAGCATGGCAAGATTGGATGTCGAGGGCGAGCACATCGTGCTCCGGCTCTCAGCGCTCGAGAAGCTCGGCGCGATGCACAGGAATGTCACCGTTCCGCTCACGGCAGTGCGAGACGTGCGGGCAACCGATACACCGTGGAGCGAGCTGCGCGGTCTGCGTGCGCCCGGAACCGGCATCCCCGGCGTCATCGCGCTGTGCACGCTTCGCGGTCGCGGCTTCCGCGACTTTGCCGCGATCTATCGGCGCGGACCTGCGGTGGTGATCGACGCCGAGGGCGCAAAGTTCGATCGGCTGATCGTGTCGTGTGTGGACGCCGCATCCGAGGTCGCTCGGCTCCGCGCGGAGCTCACGGCTCCCGACCCGCCGGCGCCGGCCGCCTGACTACGCCCGCGCGCCCGCCAGCAGCCGCGCCAGGAAGCGCCTCGTCTCTGGGCGCTCCGGGTCGGAGAAGATCTGCTCGGCGCTGCCGCGCTCGAGGATCCTCCCGTCCTCGAGATAGCAGACCGCATCCGCGACCTGCCGCGCGAACCCCATCTCGTGAGTGGCGATCAGCATCGTCATGCCCTCGGCCTTCAGCTCGCGGATGATCTCGAGGACCTCGCCGACCAGTTCGGGGTCGAGCGCGCTCGTCACCTCGTCCAGCAGCAGTGCCCGCGGCTTCGTCGCGATCGCGCGGACGATCGCCACGCGCTGCTGTTGGCCGCCGGACAAGCGGTCCGGGAAGTCGTGCTCGCGCCCGGCGAGCCCGAACCGTTCGAGCAGCGCGTGGCCCGCCTCGAGCGCCTGTGCGCGGGGAATCCCCTGTGCTTTGACCGCACCGAGAACCACGTTTTCGATCACTGACTTGTGCGGGAAGAGGTTGTAGGCCTGGAAGACGAGTCCGAGCCGGCGTCGCACTGGAACCGGATCGCAGCCAGGGTCGGTGATCGCCTCGCCGTCGAGGTAGATGTCGCCGTCGTCGATCTCCTCCAGCAGGTCGACGCAACGCAGCAGAGTCGACTTCCCCGATCCGGAGGCGCCGATGACGGCGACCGCCTCCCGCTCGCCCACCGTCAGGTCGATCCCACGGAGCACCTCGCGCTCCTTGTAGAGCTTTGTCACCCCGCGGAGCTCGAGCACCGCCATCGCGCTCACAACACCACCAAGACGCCTTCCTGCTGGCGACGAGCGCGCGCCTGCCGGCTGTCAACGAAGCGGATCAGCGGGATCGTCACGCACAGGTAGACGGCCCCGGCCGCGACGAGCGGGGTGAAGTTGAAGTTGTAGTCCTGGATCACCTGGGCGGCGCGGAGGATCTCCTGCGGGCCCAGTACCGAGACGAGCGCGACGTCCTTCGTCAGCGATATGAAGTCGTTGAGCAGCGGCGGCACGACGCGCCTGACCGCCTGCGGAACGACGACGTGCGTGAGAACCTGAGTCCGCGTGAGCCCGAGCGCGAGCCCTGCAGCCGGCTGGCTTGGATGAATCGACAGGATTCCGGCTCGGAAGACCTCTGACACGTAGGCCGAGTAGCAGAACGCCAGCGCGGCGCCGCCCAGGATTGTCTCGTCCGTGGGCAGGAACGACGACCGCAGCGCCGGGACACCGAAGCCGATCAGGTAGAGCAGCAGGAGTAGCGGAACCCCCCGCATCACATCGACGAAGATCGCCGCGAGCCCGCGGAGCGGGAATAGCACCGGGGAGCGCATCGTGCGCAGCAGGGCGATCGCCATCCCGAGGACGAGCACGATCACCTCGATGATCACGAACATCCTGACGTCGAGCCAGAACGCATCGATCAGTGGCCGCAGCGACGAGTTGAACCAGTGCCACGAGAAGAACGTGGTTCGGACGAGGTGCCACCCCGGGCTCAGCAGGACCGCGAACGCGAGCGCAGCGAGCAGTGCAACCGTCGATGTGGCGGAGATCGCGAGGCCGCGACGCCTCGCTCGCCGGCGCGCTGCCTCGCGCTCATCGCGCGTCGTCGGCTGGCTCTTCACCCGCGGCTGCCGCGGCTAATGCAGTACCGGCACGCTGGCGCCGGACTGCGTCCAGCGAGCTGTGATCGCCTTCAGGGTCCCGCTCGAGCGCAACTGGGCGAGCGCCTTGTTGACGCATGGAGTCAGCTTCGAGCCCTTAGCGAGCAGCAGACCCCAGTTGTCGCCGCCGGGGGCACTGAACTGGCCCGCGATCGAGCCATGCGGGATCTCGGTCTGCACGAGGTCGAAGCCGGTCGCGAGATCGACGACGATCGCGTCCACAAGATGCTCGCGCAACGCCATCACCACGTCGTTGGAGGTGTTGAAGATCTGGACCTGTTGGGTCGGATGGATCACTCGGTTGACGGCCTGAAGGCTCGTTGTTCCAACCTGCACGCCGATCTTGGCGCCGCGGAGCGACGCCAGCGACGCGAGGTGCGCGTACTTGCTGCCGGCGGCGACGACGATCGCCTGCGGGTTGGTGTAGTAGGGCGAGGAGAAGTCGACCGCCTTGGCGCGCGACGCGGTGATCGAGATCTCGTTGATGTCGAAGTCGAACGCTTTCGGCCCCGGTGCATAGGAGTCGTCGAACGGCTCGACCGTCCACTTGACCTGCGAACGGCCGAAGCCGAGCTTGGCGGCGACCGCGTAGGCGACCGCGCTCTCGAAGCCCTTGCCGTTCGACGGCTTGTTGTTCTCGAAGTACGGCGGGTAGGCCGGCGAGTCGGTCGCGACGTTCAGCTGGCCCGCGCTGTGGAGCGAGAGGGATCCCTTCACGCACGTCCCTGACGCCTGGCTGGCGGGCGCGAGCACAGTGGACCCGGCGAATGCCAGTCCTGCGAGCAGCGTTCCGGAACTGAGGAGGGATGCGAGTCGCCGTGTCGGAAGCATCGGACTCCTTCGGTTTGGTTTGCGTCGAGCGGTTGCCGCGCGTGCCGTCCGCACGGCGCCGGCACGGAAATCTACACGCGCGGGCGCGCTGCGGGTCGCCGATCGCATGCCCTAGAGCCAGTCGCTCCGACGGAAGAGCCAGTAGAGCCCCACGGAGCCGACCAGGATCAGCGAGCTTGAGAACCAGAAGCCCCAGTGCGTAGAGAACCCGGGGTAGGGGAGGTTCTGGCCGTAGAAGCCGGTGATCGCGGTCGGGACGGCGATGATCGCGGCCCAGCTCGTGACCTTTTTCATCACGAGGTTCATCCGGTTACCCTGGATGGTGAGGTTCGTCTCGAGGATCGTCGTTACGAGGTCGCGGAGCGACTCCGTCCACTCCGTCGCTCGCAGAACGTGGTCGTAGACGTCGTGGTAGTACGGCGTCATCGCGTCGCTGAGGACGTGCAGGTCGCGGCGCATCAGTGAGTTCACGACCTCGCGCATCGGTAGCACGACGCGGCGCAGCAGTACGAGACTCTTGCGCAGCTCAAACGATCGTCGTTGCACCTCGGTGTCACGCGACTGAGAATCGAACAGCAGATCCTCCAGCGCCTCGATTTCCGTGTCGAGCGCTTGGACCGCGACGAAATGCCCGTCGACAATGACATCGAGGAGCCCCCAAAGCAGGAAGGCAACACCGTTGGCGGCCAGCTCCGCAGAATCGTTCCAGCGCTCGAGCAGCGGCTCGAGCGGCACCTCCTCGTCCTTGCGGACCGTGATCAGCGCCTGCGGCGTGATGAAAGCGCCGATCTCCCGCGTCCGCAGCTCGCCGCTCGCGGAATCCAGCCTGACCACGTAGGCACTCACGAACAGGTGCGAGTCGTAACGGTCGAGCTTAGGCCTTTGGTGCTCGGCGACCGCGTCCTCGACGGCGAGCGGGTGCAGGTTGAACTCATCGACGATCGTGGCGAGATCGGCTTCGGTCGGCGCGCAGTAGTCGAGCCAAACGCACGAGCGGTCGTCCAGCAGGTGCTCGGAGATGTCGGCCACTGGAAAGTCCTCGAGTACGAGCTTCCCGTCCCTGTACAGCCGCGTGTGGGCCATCGCCGCAACATACGGCCCGCCGCGGACCAACCGCCGGCGTCCGGCGGGTCGCGGGGACAGGTTGGCGACGGTAGCTCGCGTGATGATGATTCCCCAAACGGCGCTTCGCCTGCTGAGCTTCGCGTTGGAATGCTGCACACGACAGACGCCGGCCGAGGGAGGACGTGATGCGCAGGCTGATCTACTCGATGACTGTGTCCCTGGATGGCTTCATCGCTGGGCCGGACGGCGCGATCGACTGGTCGGTGCCCGACGAGGAGCTGTTCCGGTTTCACACCCAACAGGTGCGGGAGACGGGCGTGCAGCTCTGCGGACGGCGGCTCTACGAGACGATGCTGTACTGGGAGACAGCGCAGGAGAATTCGCTGCCCACCGAGCACGTCGAGTTCGCCGAGATCTGGAAGGCTTTGCCGAAGATCGTTTTTTTCACAACGCTCGAGAGCGTGGTGGGCAATACCACGCTGGCGACAGACGGTGTCGGCGAGGTCGTCGCTGCGCTCAAGGAGCAGCCCGGAAAGGACATCGCCGTCGGCGGCGCCGGTCTCGCCCGTGCGTGCATGAAACTCGGGCTGATCGACGAGTGGCGGCTGTTCGTCAGTCCGGTCCTACTAGGCGGCGGCACGCCGTACATCCCGCCCCTGCACGAAATGATCAAACTGGAGTTGATCGACACGCAGACCTTCGGCACTCGTGTCGTCTACCTTCGCTACCGGCCTTTGTCGAACGAGCCGGGCCGCCGTCGGGCCCCCGCGTCCGCACCGATCTGCCCGCGAGAGGCGCCATCTCGCGACCGGGGATCAGCCCAGCCGCTCGATCGTGATTGACGCGACAGCCGGATCGGTGCCTCCCGCGAGCGGCGTGATCGTCAGCGCGGTGGGCTCGCCGGCCGGGTTATGGAGGGAGAGCACAGCGTCAACGGCGCTTGTCTGTACGAGCGCCGTGCCCGTGATCTCGCTGGCGTTGGCCGCTCTGCCGTACACGGTGTACGGCAGCTCAACCCCGTTGAGGACAAGCACCAGCTGGCCCGGTTCGTCAACCGCGACCGAGAACGAGACGTTGTAGGTGCCGACCGCCGGCAGCTCGAACGTGCTGGCGCTGAGTCGCGTGATCTGGCCGCTCGTCGGGCCATCGTTGGGAAACCGGACGGCGGTCGCAGGCGCCACGGTCGCGGTGTTATCGGGCGGCATCACCGCGTAGAACTCGGTGAACTCCGAGACGCCCGCGGGTCCGGTCGCCCCCACAGCGCCAGCCGGCCCACCGGCCCCGGCGACACCAGCCGGCCCGCTCACACCCGCGGGTCCCGTTGCCCCCATAGCGCCAGCCGGCCCACCGGCCCCAACGCCACCAGCCGGCCCGCTCACACCCGCGGGTCCCGTCGCCCCCATAGCGCCAGCCAGACCACCGGCCCCAACGCCACCAGCCGGCCCGCTCACACCCGCGGGTCCCGTCGCCCCCGCAGCGCCAGCCAGACCACCGGCTCCGGCGACACCAGCCGGCCCGCTCATACCAACGCTGCCGGCGACGCCGGCTTGGCCGGTCCGCCCTCGCCGCCCTGTCTTCCCCCGTGGGCCTCGCAGCTCGCTTGCCGTCGGCGGCGTTGCGGCGCAGGTGGGAAGATGAGGATGAACGCTGCCCGCAAACCCAGGGCATGGTGGCGCGGCAGAGGACGTAGAGGCGCTTACCAAGATCGAAGCCACGAACACGGCAGAAGCAAACACGGCGAACAGCGACAGCCTTCGAAGCCATGAACCGAACATCACCGATCACCTGTCCTTCTTGGCGTCGGTCCCGGCGTCGCCGGGCGTCGAAGCCGCTCAAATGGCTGGGGGCGGAGCCCGGTGTCGGCTCAACCCGAGGGGGCCCAAAGTCGGCAGAAGAGCGACCGTCACAGCCAATATCGACACGCGCGCCGCAGATGATGAGCCGCGCGGTGCGCAACCAATGAGCAGCCACCCTGTCGTAAATCCAGCGCGCGGTCCGAATGAACGCTAACGATCAGGATTCCGACGGCGCGACGCGGGTGGCCTACATCCTCGGCGTACCCTTGGCCGAGAATGTTGTGCGACAGTGGCCGCAGATGGGCGAGATCGTGCGCTCGAGCAGGCTCGTCGCGGATGTGGAGGGCAACTTTCCAGAGCTCACGCTGGAAGTCGGCCGGCGCCTGCAACTCGATGATGTTGTCGTGGTCGAGTGGACCTGCGACTACGGTGACGGACGCTTGTACCGCAACGTGACGATTGGCGAGCTGGAGAACGGGCAGGCAGTGCGCGTCACCGACTACTGGGGCGAGCCCACGGTGACACCCGCGTGGCGCCAACCGCTAACCGATCGACTCGACATGCCCGGCGACGGCATCTGGCCGGATGCCGAGCACCTCGGCCGCCACTAGTCCGGACCCTCACCACACGCGGCTTGCCCCGACGAGAGGGCACTTCGCACACAGCGACTCGGCGTCATCGAGGCCACCTTCGATCCGCTCCCCGTCGACGCCGCCGTGGCACGCGCATGGGGCCACCTCGCAACGGCGCCCGCCGCGAGGGTGATCGAGATGCTGCCTGAGCGATGAAAGGCGTGGGGCGCGTCTGTCCGGACCTTTGAGTCGTGGCGCGGCGCCCGAGCCCTAACGTAGGCGATCCACTAGGCGGCTGTCGAACCGCCCTGCGCGTTCATCCACGCGCCGACGACAACCACGACAGCCAAAAGGATTCCAACGTAGAAGCCCCAGCCGAGGAAGTCCGTGCCGTGGCTCGGGAGGATGAGCTTGAACAGGACCAGTACAACCGCGACACCCGCCGCGGCGGTGCGGGTCATCGCTCGACCGAGTTGGGTCGTCGGAATCACCGTGCTCGGACTGAACCGCTCGAGCGTGAGGTCAATGACCACGACCAAGGTGACAAGGAGCGCGAGAACTGCCCATATCGCGCCCGGAGTGTCGGTGCCCGTCAAGGAGAACGGGCCATTCGCATGCCACGGAAAAGCAAGGATGTCGATGATGAGGAGAATGCCGCCCCCGCCGACCATCCAGTCGTTGCGGCTCAACTTTGAAAAGTCCAAAATGCCCCCAGTTGCTTGAGTGGACCGGCGGAGTCTACGGCGAGTTCCCAACGCGTGCAGCGCGCCGTGCGCTTGTCTGCCGTGACGAGCACGACCGGTCACGTGTCCGCCGCCGACCTTCAGCTCACGGGAAGCTACGAGCCGGTCGGCGACGTGCGGTACCTGTCGGCCACAGCGGACGATGAGGATACGCCAGCCCAAGAGACGCCGGAAGGCCACGCCGTCGGCCTAGATGACGATGGCCGAGTTACCCACATCACGACAATCAACGCCAAATGGCTACTCGACCGGGACGGCGATCTCATCGCCACGCTACGCGACGGGCGACGACTCCGTCTCCGCCGCGAGGACGTGCAAGAAACCCTCAGCTGAACGCACGCGCTCGATCAGGCCGAAAGCAGGAGCGCTCGAAATCGAAGTGCCGGCTTCTGCTCTTCGTCCGTTGGGAGCGTGTGACGCGAGCCTACGGTCGCTCCCGCATCCACTCGACGATGCCGTGAGGTAGCGTGTTTGGTCGGGACGGTCGCTTTGTTGCCGACCAGGCGTCGCGTGGTTGACCTTTTCTGTCGCTGCGACTACTACTCGCCGACGATCGAGTCTCCGCCCTCTAGAGGCAGTCACCCGCCGTCAATTGGCGGGGTCTGCGCGATCCGGGCAGAGGAGGAGTCATGAGGCGTCGGCGTGCTGTGAAAAGGGGCGGCTGCTCGCCGTCCACCCGGTCGGTGTGGGTGAGGGCGCTCGCTTTGTGCGCTGGCGTTGCGGCGATCACGTTGGCTGGCGCGGGGGGCGCAACGGCGGCACCACTCGGTCAGATCACCGAGTACACGGCCACCCCCGCACTCCACAACCCGGACGGGATGACGGCAGGCCCTGACGGCAACATGTGGTTCACCGACCGCGCCAACGACAAGATCGGCACGATCACACCGAGCGGCACGATCACCGAATACACCGCCAGCCCCGCACTCAGCAGCCCGGAGGGGATTGCCGCGGGCCCCGACGGCAACATGTGGTTCACCGACGCCGGGAATAGCAAGATCGGCAAGATCACGCCGAGCGGCACGATCATCGAGTACCCGGCCACGCCCGCGCTCAACCAGCCGTTTGGCATTGCGGAAGGTGCCGACGGCAACATGTGGTTCACCGACAGCAACAACAACAAGATCGGCAAGATCACGCCGAGCGGCACGATCACCGAATACGCCGCCAGCCCCGCACTCGG
>Ga0265319_1000187_pt1 | contig 47107 bp, 48 predicted proteins | sample 4824metaG_FD_192443 | JGI IMG/M metagenome (GOLD analysis project Ga0265319, IMG submission 192443) | Rhizosphere microbial communities from Carex aquatilis grown in University of Washington, Seatle, WA, United States - 4-8-24 metaG | ecosystem: Host-associated > Plants > Roots > Rhizosphere >...
GCAACTCGTCCTCGCAGTCGAGCAGGCTGAGCTGGCAGCCGTCGCAGGAGGAGAACTTCCACACGGCGAGTGAAAGTCTCTCCATCACAACTCGCGGACCTCGAGCCACCGTCGCAGCGCAGCCCAACTGTAGACCGGACCATCACGGCAGACGAGCGTCGGGCCGAGCTGGCAGTGTCCGCAATGGCCGATGCCGCATTGCATGTTGCGCTCCGCCGACACGTAGAGCAGTTCGTCCTCGACCCCTTCGTCGGCGAGCGCTCCCGCTGTCACCCGCATCATGATCTCCGGCCCGCAGAGCATTGCTCCAAAATGGCCCTTCGCGATCCCCGCGCGCCCGATCAGGCGCGTGATTACGCCGACGTGCCCGAGCCATTCCGGGCCCGAGCTGTCGACCGTCGTGTGGACCTCGAACCCCTGTGCGCTCCAGTTGGCGAGATCGTCTGCGAACAGGAGCTGATCCGGGGTGCGCGCGCCGTAGAGAAGGACGAGACGTCCGTAGCGCTCTCGTCGCGCGAGCAGGGCGAGGATCGCCGGGCGCAGCGGGGCGAGTCCGATCCCACCGGCGCACGCGACGACGTCAAGTCCCTCGAGTCGCTCCACCGGCCACGCGCGACCGAACGGTCCCCGCACCGCCAGCGCCTGACCCGGCTCGGCGCCGCAGATCGCCGCGGTGGCGAGCCCGACCGAGCGGACGGTGTGCACGAGCATGCTCGAGTTGGAGGGATCGCCGCTGATCGAGATCGGAACCTCGCCGGTGCCGCCCGCTGCCAGCATTGTGAACTGGCCGGGAGCGAACGTGAGGCCGCTTTCGCTCCCGGGCGCCGACAGCTCGAGCGTCCAGGTGTCCGCGGTGTCCTGGCGCTTCGAGCGCACCACGAACGGCCTGCCGACCATCGGGCCGGGCTCGCGAATCGCGTCAGAGCGTTGCGCGGGCATTGCCGTAAACGTCGAGGAGCTGAAAGCGGGTCGCCTGGAGGCGTTCCACGAGGTTTGCTGCGAACCGCACCATCAGCTGGTACCCGAGCTCGTGGTCCTCCTCGGCCTTGCCTCGCAGGCAGGCCGCATCAAACGCAACGAGGCTGCACGGCTCGAGCGCTCGCGCGTCGAGCTGCCAGCGGTAGGGCGCAAAAAGCCAGGACCAGCCGACGACCTCGTCGGCGCCGAGCGTCTCGATGCGCAGAGCGCCGGCGCCCGGCGCGTGCACCTCGAGTGCGATGCGACCACGACGGATCAGGTAAAAGGTGTCTGCCGCCTCGCCCTCGCGCAGGAGCAATGCCCCGGCGCCGACGCGAGTGTTTTGCCCACAGCCGGCGATCAGCTTGAGCTGGGAGTCCTCGAGCCCGCTGAAGGTCGGGATCTCGGCGAGTACCTGTTCAAGACGGCGCACCGGCACCTCCTTCGCTCGCCCGGATCGCCCGCGCCTCCTCGGTGATGTCGATTCCGACCGGGCACCACGTGATGCAGCGTCCGCAGCCGACGCAGCCAGAGCTCCCGAACTGGTCGATCCAAGTGGCGAGCTTGTGGGTCATCCATTGGCGGTAGCGCGAGCGGGCCGAGCTGCGCACCGAACCGCCTGCGATGTGCGAGTAGTCGATCGTGAAGCACGAGTCCCAGCTCATGTGGCGCTCCACGTGCTCCCCCTGAAGGTCGGTCACGTCCTCGACGGTCGTGCAGAAACAGGTCGGACAGACCATCGTGCAGTTGCCGCACGTCAGGCAGCGCTCGGCAACCTCATCCCAGCGCGGATTCTCGAGATTCCGGTAGAGCAGGTCGCGCAGGTCGCTCGTGTCGAGCTCGCGTCCCATCTGCGCCGCAGCGCGGGCGTGTGCGGCGCGCGCGGCGTCCTGCTGGACCTTCGCCGCGGCGACGAGGGGCAGGTCGGCAAGGATCTCGGCGCCGGTGTCGCTGCCGCAGTCGACAACGAAATAGTGGCCGCGGTCGGAGTCGAGCACCTCCGTCAGCGCGAGATCAAAGCCCGCGCCTGCCGTCGGACCGGTCCCCATCGAGCTACAGAAGCAGGTGCCTCCGGCCTGCCCGCACTGCACGGCGATCACGAGGACCCCGTCGCGTCGCGCGCGCTCCGCGGGATCGGGATGCGAGCCGCCAAGCAGCACCCGGTCGAGGATCCCCATCGCCGCGAGCTCGCAGGAGCGAACGCCGAGAAACGCGTGCCGCGACGGTGGGACGGCGTCCTCAATTATCTCGCCGACGCTTCCATCGGGCTCGAGCCGCGCTCGCCACAGCCTGCGCTCGGCAGGAAGCTGGTAGGCCTTCCACGACTGCGGCCCGACGTTGTAACCGAACAGCGCGTCGTCGTCGCGAGCGAGCAGGCGATAGTGGCCCCCATCCTGCTCGTCAGTCCAGCCCGCGGGGAGATCGTCGGCACTGCGAATCTCGTCGTAGACGATCGCCCGGTCTCGAATCGTCGGCCCGACGACCGTGTAGCCGCGCAGCGCCAGCGCCTCGAACAAGCTGTCGAAGTCCTCGCGCGCGAGCACCTGGGAGCCCGGCGGACTCATTCCGCCGTGATTATGTCCCTGGCGAGTGCTCCGCGCATCGCGGTGATGCCGCAGAGAGGCGCGCGGGCTTTCCGATCACGCGCGCACGGGAGCGCCGCCGCATCGCTACAGTCGCTCGCGATGGACCGAGATCCGAGCGAGCGGCGGGGAGCCGCGCGTGCACCAGCTTGACCCCGCCGGCCTGCCCGCGCACGTCGATCGGCTGTATCGCGCAGCGTGGGCGCTGTGCGGTTCGCCCACCGATGCCGAGGACCTCGTCCAAGAGACGTTCGCGCGCGTCCTGTCCGGCCCGCGGATCCTGCGCGGCCGCGACGAGCTGGCCTACCTGCTCGCGGCGCTGCGCAACACCTACATCAGCGACCGTCGTCGCGCGTCCCGCCGTCCCGTCTTCACCGCGCGGCCGATCGAGGACCTGCCGCTCGAGAGCCGCGACCAGGCCGGCGCTCCCGAAGGCGCATTCGAGGCGAGCGAGGTGCTCGCGGCGATCGCCCAGCTGCCGGAGGACTTCCGGATGGCACTCATCGCCGTCGATATCGTCGGGCTCAGCTACGGCGAGGCCGCACGGGCGCTCGGCACACGTGAGGCAACGATCACGACACGCATCTACCGCGCGCGCTCACAGGTCGCGCGCAGGCTCTCGCCGGTCGAGCAGCCCCCGGGTCAGGCGCCACGGCGTCGGGAAGGAACGGGCGCCTGACGGCGTCCTTATAGCTGGATGAAACTGCGCCGTGACAAGCCCTCCCCGGAGGATGCCATCGCCCGCCTCGCCGACGGGAGCGTCAGCGAGGCGCAGCGGGGCGTGCTGGAGCGGTTGGTCGCCGACTCGCCGGAGCTGGCCGCGAAGCTCTCCGAGCAGCGGCGCGCGCTCGAGCTTGTTGGCGCCGTGGACGTGCTTGCGCCCCAGCGCCTGCTCGAACGTCTCGCGACACCGGCGTCGGCGCCGACCCCACGGCCACGCCGGCGGGTCCCGCTGCGCGGCATCGCGGTGCTGGTCGGCGCGATCGTCGTGCTGGCGCTCCTCGCAGCGCGTAACCACGGCCCTAACGTGAGCGGGGAGATTCATCTCGCGCTTGCCCGGGCCACCCTCCCAGCGCCCGCAGCGAGTCCCGCCGACCGGGGGGAGCTGAAGGCCTCGGTTGATGGGATCGCTTTCCCCGACTGGCACGCGCGCGGCTGGCAGGCGAGCGGCGCCAGGGCTGACGCGCTCGACGGCCGCGCGGTCGAGACGGTCTTCTACCGCTCGGCTGACTACGGCCGCCTCGGCTATTCGATCGTTGCGGGCTTGCCGCTCGCGCTGCCGTCGGGTGGCCGCTCGCACGGAGATGGCGCCGTCACCTACACGGTTTTCCATCTGGACGGTGCGACGGTCGTGACCTGGCGGCGCTACGGACACACCTGCGTGCTCGCAGCTCGCCGCGCCCCGGCCTCCGCGCTGCTCGCGCTTGCCGGCTGGGCGTAGCCGGTCGGGCGCCCTGATACGGTCCCTCGCCGTGGCGAGCGGGCTTGCTTGCATCGACGGGACCGTGATGGAGCTCGCGCAGGCGCAGATCCGGATCGACGACCCCGGGCTGCTCCGCGGCGACGGCGTTTTCGAGGCCATCCGGTTGTACGACGGGAAGCCGTTCGAGCTCGGGCGCCACCTCGCCCGGATGGAGCGCTCGGCAGCCGGGCTGCGGCTCGAGCTCGATATCGCGGCTCTAGCGCAGGACATCGAGCGGATGCTTGCCGTCCGCGGCGATGGCGACGACGTCCTGCGCGTGCTCGCGACCCGCGGCGGCCGGCGGATCGCGCTGTTCGAAGCGCTTCCCGACGGAGGTGATCGCTGCTCGCTGCACCCGGTCATCTACGCTCCGAGCAGGATCCTCGACCAGGTGAAGTCTCTCTCCTACGCGGCGAACATGCTCGCGTCACGTCTCGCCCGGGAGGCAGGCTTCGATGAGGCGCTGCTGGTCAGCCCCCACGGACGCGTCCTTGAATGCCCGACAGCCGCGTTTTTCGCTGTGATCGATAGCGTGATCCGCACGCCTCCGCTGAGCGATCACGTGCTCGACTCGATCACTCGGCAGGTCCTCCTCGAGTTGGTCGAGGTGATCGAGGAGCCGATCACGCTCGAGGACCTCGGCCGCGCGCAGGAGGCGTTCCTCGCCTCGTCGATCCGTGACGTGCTCGCGGTCGATCGCATCGGCGAGCACGAGCTGCAGTGCCCGGGCCCGCGCACGCTCGAGGCAGCCGAGCGTTTCCGCGAGCGAACGGTGGCCGGGACAGGAAGCTGATGCGGGTCGCCACGATCGTCGGCAACCGGCCACAGTTCGTCAAGGCGGCGGCCGTTTCGCGTGAGCTGCGAGCAAGCCACGATGAGATCCTGATCCACACCGGGCAGCATCACGACGCCGATCTGTCCGACGTCTTCTTCGCGGAGCTCCCGCTGCCGGCGCCCGATCACCACCTGGGCGTCGCCGGCGCCGGGAACGTCTCGCAGCTCGGGCGCATGCTCGGCAAGCTCGCGCCGCTACTCGAGCAGCTTGATCCTGACGCTGTGCTCGTCTACGGGGACACCAACTCGACGCTGGCGGGCGCGCTCGCAGCCGCCGACAGCGGCCTCGCGCTGGTGCACGTCGAGGCGGGCATGCGCTCCTTCGACCGGACGATGGCGGAGGAGCGAAACCGCGTCCTGACCGATCAGCTCTCGACGCTGCTCCTCTGCTCGACGCAGACGGCGGCCGAGCAGCTGCGCGACGAACGAGCGCCGGGTACGGCGATCGTCGTCGGCGACGTGATGGTCGACGTCGCCCTGGCGAGGGCAGCCCGCGCGATCGCGGACACCGCCACGCTCGAGCGCCACCGCCTCGAGCCGGGCGGCTACCTGCTCGTGACGGCGCACCGAGCCGCCAACGTCGACGATCCCCGAGCGCTCGAGCAGCTCGTTACGCTGCTCGAGGCGCTCCCGGGCAAGGTCGTCCTCCCACTACACCCGCGCACCCGCGTTCGGCTGCGTAAAGCCGGCCTCGCCAAGCGCGCCGCGGCCGCCGCTCTGTTGACGAAGCCGCTCGGCTACCTCGAGTTCGCCGCGCTGCTGCACCACGCAAAAGCCGTCCTCACCGACTCTGGCGGCATCCAGAAGGAGGCCTACCTGGCTCGGATCCCCGCCGTCACGCTCCGCGAGCGTACCGAGTGGACCGAGACGGTCGACGCGGGCTGGAACACGTTGGTCGGCCTCGATGCGGCCAAAGCGCTTGAAGCGCTGCGACGACCGCGCCCAACGAGCCACCCATCGCTCTACGGCGACGGCCATGCCGGAGAACGCGTGGTCGCGGCGATCGGCACCCTGAGCTGAGCCGCAGACTCGCGCGGTCGCGAAGCGCCTACGCGAGCAAGGCGGCTCGCCCGACGATCGTCTCCTGGCCTGCGGCCGTCCAGATCGTCTGCTCGCGCCCCGGGCCGACTCCGATCTGCGCGATCGGCACGCCGGTGAACTCCGCGATGAACGCGAGGTAGTCGCGCGCCGCCTGGGGAAGCTCGTCCTCGCTGCGGCACTCGCCGATGTCCTCGGTCCAGGACTCGAGCTCGGTGAACTCGCCTGACGCGTGATGGAGCACAGACTGGTGGTAGGGGAACTCGTCGAACACCGCTCCCTCCTCGCCGAGGTAGCGCGTGCAGACCATCAGGCGATCAAGCCCGGTGAGCACATCGAGTTTTGTGATCGCGAGCGCGGACAGCGTGTTGAGGCGTGCCGCGTAGCGCAGCGCGACGAGATCCAGCCAGCCGGTGCGCCGCGGCCGCCCGGTTGTCGTTCCGTACTCTCCGCCGGTCTCGCGGATCCGCTCGCCGACCGCGTCGTGGAGCTCGGTCGGGAACGGGCCCGATCCGACGCGCGTCGTGTAGGCCTTGCAGACCCCCCAGATCTCGTCGATGTCGCGCGGTCCGACTCCCGCCCCGACGCAGGCGGCCCCGGCGACCGGGTTCGACGAGGTCACAAACGGGTAGGTGCCGTGGTCGATGTCGAGCATCGCCCCCTGTGCGCCTTCGAACAGCACGATCCGGCCCTGTTCCAGCGAGTCCCACACCAGGCGCGAGGTGTCGGCGATGTACTCGGAGAGCTGGCGCCCGTAGCTCAGGTACTGCTCGGTCATCGCGTGCAGGTCGAGCGAGGGGTCGAGTGCGTAGGGACGCAGGGCCAGCCGGTTCGGCTCGAGCGCGGCCGTGATCTTCTTCTTCAGGATCTTCTCGTCGAGCAGGTCCTGGATCCTGATTCCCAGCCGCGCGGCCTTGTCGGAGTACGCCGGCCCGATGCCGCGTCGCGTCGTTCCGATCTGAAGCTTGCCGAGCCGCGCCTCGCCCGCCTGGTCGAGCAGGAGGTGGTAAGGCATGATCACGTGTGCGTTCGCCGACACCTTCAGGCCGCTGACATCCACGCGGCGCGAGCGCAGCGCATGGATCTCGCTGATCAGGACGTTCGGGTCGACGACCACGCCATTGCCGATGATGCAGCGCTTGCCGGGGTAGAGGATCCCGGAGGGGATCAGATGGAACTTCCACTCGACGCCTTCGCGCACGATCGTGTGGCCGGCGTTGTTGCCGCCCTGAAAGCGCACGACAGCATCCGCCCGCTCGGCGAGCAGGTCGGTGATCTTGCCCTTGCCTTCGTCGCCCCACTGGGCGCCGACTATCACTATTCCCGCCATCAGCTAAGGAGTGTAGGCAGCGGCGATGTCGTGCGGCCGCGGGAGGCCCGCTCAAACTGCCGGGACAAAGTCATCGCGTCGCGCATCCGCGCCGTAGAACGCGAGAACCTCGCATGAGCCCTCGAGACGGGACACGATCCGCTTGCCGAGCTGTTCGCCCAGCTCGACGGGATTCAGATTCGACGTGATCAGAGTCGATCGCTCATCCTGGTAGCGCGCGTTGATGATCGAGTAAAGCTGCTCGAGCGCCCACTCGGTCCGATGCTCTGCGCCGAGGTCGTCGATGTGTAGCAGGTCTACGGCCGCGAGCTCGTCGATCAGCCCGAGCACGCCGCCACCGTCGATCGACTCTCGCAGTAGCGCGAGCAGACGCGGACACGAGTAGATCGCGACCGAGCGATCCGCGTCGATTGCCGCCTTCGAGACGAGCATCGCCATCGTCGTTTTGCCGGTGCCCGGAGGACCATAGAGCCACAGGCCGTTTCCGCCGGCGAGGTTCGCATCGAGCTCGCGAATAAAGCCGCGAACCTCGCGCACGACCTCGGGGCGCCGCCGGTCGATGTCGATCACCTTGGACGATTCGAACGAAACGGCGCGAAACATCGAAGGGATCCGCGCCTCCAGCGTCCGTGCGCGAGCCTGCGCGATTCGCGCCGCACGGCAGCGACAGTCGCGCGCCACGAGGCTCTCCTCGTCGAAAACGAAGCCGCTCCCGTCACACGAGTCAAACTGGCAGCGCACCGCCACCACGGTCCGGTCTGGTGAGCTCACCATTCCAGATTAGACGGGCCGGCGGGCGGCTCACCAATCAACCGGCCAGTTTGCGTGCAAGCGCTCGCGGCGCCAGCGCCCGCGTCGAGCGCGCCGCCCACAACCGGCGCGAGCACGCCAAGTCACAGACCGCCACCCCGGCCACGCCACACACCTGTCAAGAGCACCACCAGACGCAAGCCGCCAGCCCGGCCGCACCACCACCACCACCACGCCCACGCAATCCAACGAGCGGCGTTGAGGTTCGTGAGGGCAACGCCCTCCCAAACCTCAATCCCGCGAGTAACTCATGAACCGCGGATACTCCGGCAGGAACGTCAACGTCACCGTCCCGAGCGCGCCATTACGGTGCTTGGCGATGATCAGGTCCGCCTCGCCGGGCCGCTCCGAGTTCGTCGGGTTGTAGTAGTCGTCGCGGTAGATGAAGATCACGAGGTCCGCGTCCTGCTCGACCGCACCGGATTCGCGCAGGTCCGAGAGCAGCGGCCGCTTGTCGGTCCGCGCCTCGACGCCGCGGTTCAGCTGCGAAAGCGCGATCACCGGCACGCCGAGCTCGCCGGCGAGCAGCTTCAGCCCGCGCGACATCTGTCCGATGATCTCGGCGCGGTTCTCGCTGCGCGACTCGGCCCGCAGCAGTTGCAGGTAGTCGACGATCACGAGGCCGATCCCGTCGGGGTGCTGGGCGTGCAGGCGACGCGTCTTCGCGCGGATCTCGAGCAGGCCGATGTCGCTCGAGTCATCGATCCACAGCGGGGCGTCCGCGAGCCGCGAGCTCGCCTTGACGATCTTCGGCCAGCGTTCCTCGCTGACGCGGCCCTTGCGCAGCTCGTCGCCCTTGATCGACGCCTGCGACGCGATGAAGCGCTGCGCGAGCTCGGCTTCGGACATCTCGAGCGAGAACAGCGCGACCGGCTTGCCGAAGTGGATCGCCGCGTTCTCGGCGATGTTCGTGACGAGCGAGCTCTTGCCCATCGACGGGCGCGCCGCGATCACGACGAGGTTGCCGGGTTGGAAGCCGCCGGTGATGTTGTCGAGGTCGGTGAAGCCGCTCGGCGTGCCGGTCAGCGACGTGCCGGCGCGCGAGAGCTCGTGCAGCTTGTCGAGCTCCTGGTGGAGCACCGCTTCGATCGTGCGGAAGTCCTGCTGGCTCTCGCCGTGAGCGACCTCGAGCACCGCGCGCTCGGCGTGCTCGATCACCTCGCGGGCCGGCTCTCGCCGGTCGAGCACGCTCGACTGGATCTCGTAGGTGGCGCCGAGCAGTCGGCGCAGCAGCGCGGTCTCCCGCACGATCTGCGCGTAGTGGCGGAGGTTCGCGACGTTCGGAACGCTGCCGGCGAGTGTCTCGACCGCGTCGGCCCCGCCCGCCCGTTCGAGCGTCCCGGCGCTCGCGAGCGCGTCGGTGGTGGTCAGCGCGTCGACCGGCTCGCTGCGCTCGTAGAGGCCGAGCATCGCCGCGTAGATCAGCTCGTGGCGCTCGCGATAGAAGTCCTCGGGCCGCAGTCCCTCCTCGATCACGAGCGAGTAGAGCGTGCGGTCCGACAGCAGGATCGCGCCGAGCACGGACTCCTCGGCCTCGATGTTGTGCGGCGGCGTGATCGCCTGAGCGACCTTCAGCTGGGGCCGCGCGGGGATTTTCGCCGGAGTGCTCACCTGTCCTCCGAGAATAGGCCCGCCCCCGGAGGGCTCGCGCGGGAGAACCCGCTCGTGGCGGAGGTTTTACTTCCCGCGGGTAGGGACGGAGGCATGCCTGCCCGCGCCCCGAACGGGGTGTGCCCGGGCAGGGATGCGTGCATGCACGCATCCCCCGGACCGCGCACGGGGTGCGCGGTCCGGGGCCTCGGTGCATGCACCGAGGCGAACAACCGAACGCTCTCTAGGCGGCGGTGACGATCGTCTTGACCGTCGCGGTGACGCCGGGCGCGATCTCGACGACGACCATGTAGGTGCCGACGTTCTTGATCGGCTCCTCGAGTGCGACGCCGCGGCGGTCGAGCTCGAGACCGCGCGATTCGCGGATCGCGTCAACGATGTCCTGCGGCGTGACCGAGCCGAACAGGCGGCCGTCGTCGCCGGCCTGCTGGGTCAAGGTGAGCACGGTCCGCGACAGCAGCGCGGAGGTCTCCTGCGCCTGCTCGACCGCTTGGCGCGCGGCGCGCTCGGCGGCGGCGGCGCGCTGGCCGGCGGCACTGATCGCGCCGGCGGTCGCGGGCTGCGCGAGCTTGCGCGGGATCAGGTAGTTGCGCAAATACCCCTTCGAGACCTCAACGACCTTGCCGCGCTCGCCGAGCGTCTCGACGTCCGCGAGGAGGATTGCCTGGGGCATCAGTGGGCCGTCCCGACGAGCATCACTAGCGGTCCCGGTCGCGATCGCGGTCTCGACCGCGGCCGCCCGTGCTCTCGACGGCGCCCTCGTTGACGTAGGGCAGCAGCGCCAGCTCGCGCGCGCGCTTGACGGCCTTCGCGATCTGGTTCTGGTGGCGGCGGCAGGCGCCGGTGATTCGGCGCGAGCGGATCTTCCCCTTCTCGGAGATGAACTTGCGCAGCGTCGCGACATCCTTGTAATCGACCTGCTCGATCTTGTCGCGGCAGTGCTGGCAGGGCTTGCGCCGACCGCTGGTCACCCCGGCGCGCTTCTCGCGCCGCCGGGCCGGTTTCTCTTGCGCGCCTCGCCGTTTTGCCATCTCTGCCTATCTGCTCCTAGAACGGAATGTCGTCGTCGCCCACGCCCACCGCGCTTGCCGCCGGCTGGAAGTCGCGCTCGTCGACGGGGACGTCGCTGCCCTGCGATCCAGCGGCCGCCGAGGCCGTGAACGACCCGTTCCCGGAGTCTTCACGACCACCGAGGAACTGGACGGAATCAGCGATGATATCGATTGCTTGGCGCTTCTGCCCGTCCTGGGTCTCCCACTCGCGCCACTCGAGGCGTCCCTGGACGCCGACCGGCCGGCCCTTCGAGAGAAAACGGGCGCAGTTGTCGCCCTGCGCGCCCCAGACCTTGACGTCGAAAAAGTTCGGCTTGTCCTCCCATTCGCCTGTCGCGCCGTTCTTGCGCCGCGTGTTGACTGCGACGCGAAGGTCGCACACGGAGGTGCCGCTCGGTAGCGCGCGCAGCTCGGGATCGCGCGTCAGGTTTCCTGTGATTACGACCACGTTGAGGTTGCTCGCAGCCATGGTTGCTCCTTCATTCGCTCGGGTTCTGTTGGACTCTAGAGCCCGAGTCGGCAGGCCCCGCAGAGCAGGCCGCTGTTTGGGAGATTTGGTCTGCCGGCCCACTCCACTGTGAGCTGGCGGGTTCTGGCCGGGAGCCCTCTAGGCGGTGGTGAGAGCTTCGCTCTCGTCCGCCGCGACCTCGCCTTCGGCGCTCGGCGCGAGCGGCGGCGGTGTGGTGGCGGTGGTGGCAGGCGGCGCGCCCGCTGCGCGCAAGCCCTGCTCGGGCGGCGGCGGAGTGCCGGGGGCCAGCTTGATGATGCGGTGACGAAGTACGCCGTCGGCGATCCGCAGGTTGCGCTCGAGCGACTCGATCAGCGGGCCCTCGCCGTGCAGCTGGAGCAGGTGGTAGTCAGCCTGCTCGCGGTGATCGATCTGGTAGGCGAGCGGACGCATGCCCCAGCTCTGCTCGAGGATCAGCTCGCCACCATCCTTCACCTGCGCGCGCGCATCGTCGAGCGCCTTCGTGCGAACAGCCTCCTCGGCGGTCGGGTCGAGCAGCAGCACGAGGTCGTATATGGGCCTGGCGACGGGCAAGACAGGCGATGATAGCAACGACGAGCTCGCCCTTCGGGCGACTGTGGCGTCTCAGTTTGAATCCGGGCGCTGACGCCAGAGCGCGCGGAGCGCGATCGTGCGCGTTGGGCTGCGCCACGCGAGCCCCCGGCGCTGCTCGTCGATCTAAGCGGTTGACGCCGCCCGGTAGGACCTGGCGACGATCTCTCGCAGGGCGCCGGGATCGACTTGGTCGACGCGCTTCAGGTAGATGCAGCCTTTGCCTGTCTGATGCGGTCCAAGCTGGGCCAGGAGGTCGTCGTACAGTTCCAGGCCGCCGGTCACGTACAGAACGGTTTGTGCTTTTCGCGGCGAGAAGCAGACGGCTGCGATGTCGCCCTCCCGGCCTGACTCATACCGGTAGTGCCGTGATCCGAACCCAACTATCGACGTTCCCCACATCACAGCCGGTTGCCGCGTGACTTCAGACATCAGGTCGACCAGAAGTTGCGCATCGCGCCGGCGCTGATCGTCCGCGACGGTGTCGATGAACGCGCGGACGTCGCCGTCGCCAGCTGCAGTCTTGTTCGTATTGGCCGTCACGTACCCCCCCGGAAATGTGGCCGGTGCCGACCACGTGCAGGCGAATTCAAGCGGAAGCCACCGCGCCAGGCGTGGAGGGCACCGGAGTACGCAAGTCCGACGGAGCCGGCCTAGTCCGGCGTCTACGCACAGCGGCACCGAGGCGAATGAGCCCTGCCGCGCCGCAGCGAGCGCCCTCCAGGGTCCTAAGGAGAGGAGACCGGCTTGCCGGTCTGCCTCGACGCCGCTTTGCCGGTCTGCCTCGACGCCGCTTTGTCGCTCGCCGGCCCCGACTTTCGTGCGATGTCGGCGAGTTGGTCGTCGATCCAGTCGCCCGGGTCGCGGGCGGTGACGATCGCCTGAAGGCCGGCGAGGCGCCGCTCGCGCTCCTCGCGGTCCATCGTCAGCGCGGCGTGGATCGAGTCGGCGAGCTCCTGGATGTCGAAAGGGTTCACCGACAGCGCGAACTCACCGAGCTCGTCGTGAGCGCCGGTGTTCTCCGAGAGGATCGACACACCAGCGTTCTCGTTCAGCAGCGGGCCCTCCTTCGCGACGAGGTTCATGCCGTCGAACATCGCGTTGACGAGCAGCACGTCGTAGTGCTTGTAGGAGGCGAACGCCTCCTCGAGGTCGTCGCGCAGCTTTAGCTGGATCGGCATCCAGTCGGGCGTGCCGTGGCGGTGGTTGACCACGGCGACGAGCGCCTCGATCCGCTCGAGGTACTCCGCGTACTCCGGCACGTCGGTCCGTGACGGCATCAGCTGGGCGACGAACGTCACGCGCTCGGAGAATTCGGGGTGCTGCTCGAGGAACAGATCGAACGCGGAGAAGCCTCGCAGCACGTTCTTCGAGAGGTCCGCGCGGTCGATCCGCAGGATCATGAAATCGCGGCGGCGACGTTTCAGCTCGGCCTCGAGATCGGCGACTCGGGGCAGGCTCGACTGCGAGCGTGTGGCCGCGTGGTCGATCGGCAGCGGGTACGCGCGCACCCAGACCTCGCGTCCCTCCCACCGGACGATGCTGCGATCCCAGTCGACGTCCGCCGACACGAGATCCTCGCAGCAGGCCATGAAGTTCAGCCGGTAGGCGTTGGTGTGAAAGCCGACGATGTCGTTGGCGAGGATCCCCGCGTAGAGCTCGTGGCGGATCCGCGTCGGCAACACGCGCCAGGCGTCAGGCTGCGTCCACGGGATGTGGATGAAGTGGTGCAGGAACACGTCCGGGCGGGCGCGCCGCACCAGCTCGGGGAGCGTGTAGAGGTGGTAGTCGTGAACCATCACGACCGGGTCCTCGACGTCATCGATCTCCTCGACAACGACCCGCGCGAGGTCCTCGTTGACGACGTTGTAGCCGAACTCGAACGCCTCGATTTCGTTGCGCCGGATGTCCGGCGCGTTCGACAGGTCCCACAGGTAGTGCTGAATGAACCACAGCATCGGGTTCGCAAAGATGTTGTAGAACCGCTCGTAGGCGTCCGGGTCGGACTCCACGAGCCGCACCAGGTAGTTCCCGCCGGTTGGGGAGCGGACCTCGAACGCGCGACGCCCGTAGCGTGCCGAGGCGGCCGCGTCGTGCTCGGTCATCGCTGAGGCGACCCAGATCACTTCGCGATGCGATGCCAGGCCGGTGAGCGCGGTTACCAGGCCGCCGCCGCCACGCGAGACCGAACCGTCGGCCTCGAAGGTGACCGGGCCGCGGTTCGAGACAAGCACCAGCCGTCGACGCTCCTTGCTCACCCCCGCGACGATACCTCTAATCCGCTCCGCCGCCGGCGGCTTCCTCGCCGGGGAGTGTGACGGTGAACACCGTAGCGCCGGCCGTCGAGTTCACATCGAGCACACCGTGGAGCCGCTCGGCCAGCTCGCGTGCGATCGCCAGGCCGAGTCCCGCGCCCTTCGCGCCGTCGGCGCTGTAGAAGGGCTCAAAGATCCGCTCGACTGCCTCCCGGGGTATCCCGGGGCCGTTGTCGGTGACGCTCATTCGCACGATTCCGTCGCCGTCGGCGATGCCGACCGTGACGAGCGTGCCCGCCGGGGTGTGGATGATCGCGTTGTCGATCAGGATGCGCAGTAGTTGCGCGACGCGGTCGGGGTCGACGATGGCACGCAGCGGCGTCTGCGGCAACTCGAGCTCGAGCACCGAGCGCCGGCCGGCGAGCGCCGGGACGAACTCGGCCGCGACGGCGCGGGAGAGCACCCCGATGTCGGTTGGGGTTGGTTCCAGGTCGATCGATCCGGCCTCGAGCCGCGAGAGGTCGAGCAGGCCGGTGGCGAGCTTGCCGAGCCGCTCTACCTGCTCGCGCACCTGCCCGACGAACTGGCGTCGGGTCTCCTCGTCGAGCTCCTCGTCCTGGATCAGCTCGAGGAAGCCGCCAAGCGAGAAGATCGGGGTGCGCAGCTCGTGCGAAGCGGTCGCGATGAAGCGCCGGCGGGCTTGCTCGAGCTCCTGCAGCTGGCTCTGCATGTGTGCGAGCGCCGCCGCGAGCTGGCCGAGCTCGTCGTGCGCATCGACCTCGAACGTCGCGGTCATATCCCCTTGTGCAACACGCTGCGCCGCGCGTTCGAGCCGCAGCACCCGAACGGTCAGCGCCCGGGCGACCAGCACCCCGAGCAGCAGCACGACGGCCAGCGCGATCCCGGCGGCGACGAGGATCCGCTTGCGGATCAGGACGACGTCCGAGTGGACGTTGTTGAACGTGACGCTGTAGACGAACACGTAGCTGCTCTTCCGGGCGACCGGGATCGCGACAAGCCCGAGGCCCGAGTTGACGGTGCGGCTGGCCGGCTGGTGCGAGGTGAACGCGATCGTCCCGGTTTGCGCGATCGAGGAGTCGATCTGCGTCACGGTCAGGAGTGCGTTCAGGGTTGGGCTGCCGTTCGCCGATTGCGTGAACCGCAGCAGCACCGCGTTGTTGGCGCTCGTCTTGCGCGCGAGCGTCGCGAGCGCTTCGCTCGCGCGCTGCTCGGTGGCGCTAAGTGCCGCCTGGTCGGCGGTGTAGGTCCGCTTCGCCGCCGCGATCTGCTCGGCGCTGGCACCGGACTTCGGTCGGCGCAGGCGCACGAGCGCCTGCTTCGCCGACTGGATGCTGTCGCCTTCGGCGACCTCACGGTTGGCGAGCCGCGCGAGGTTCCGCGCGAGCGTGCGTGAGTTGACGCTGCTCGCGAGACCCTCGGTGTCTTTCAGCTGTTGTTGTTCGAGGTGAGACTGAAGCGACGGCGTGACGTACACGTACACGACGGCCACGGCGATCAAGGTGATCAGGAAGAAGAACACCGCGAGGCGCGTGCGAATCGAGTAGAACAGCGCGCCCAAGCGCCGGCGGGGCCGCATCTCTAGTCGTCGCGAAAGCGGTAGCCGGCGCCGCGCACCGTGTAGATGTACTCGGGTTCCTTCGCGTCGCGTTCGAGCTTCTCGCGCAGGTGGCGGATGTGGACGTCGATCGTCCGCGGATCGCGGTAGGCGGAGTCGCCCCAGATCTGCTCGAGCAGACCCTCGCGGCTGAAGACGCGGCCGGGCGCTCGCGCGAGCGTCGTCAGGATCTCGAACTCAACGAAGGTGGTGCGGATTACCTCGCCGCGCAGGCGCACCGCGCGCTTGGCGAAATCGATCGTGAGCTCCCCGGCTACAAGCGGCTCCGCCCCCTCGTCGGCGGCGCTCTGCGCGGCGGCGGCGCGCATCGACGCCCGCCGGAGCGCCGCTTTGACCCGGCTGCGGAACTCGCGCATCGAGAACGGCTTCGTGATGTAGTCGTCGGCGCCCAGCTCGAGCCCGAGCACCTTGTCGATCTCCTCGGCTTTTGCCGTCAGCATGATGATCGGGACCGAGCTCGATGCGCGGAGTTTGCGGCAGACCTCGAGCCCGTCAACGCCGGGCATCATCACGTCGAGCACAACCAGGTCGAAGTCGCCTTCGGCGAACCGTTCGAGGGCTTCGTTGCCGTCGGCGGCGCGAACGACCTCGTAGCCGTCCTTGCGCAGGGGGTAGGAGAGGAGCGTGAGGATCGCCTGCTCGTCGTCTGCAAGCAGGATCCTTGTGGGGCGGCCGTCCATCTTGCTCTGAGAACAGATTCTCAGATCGCAGGGTTCGCCTCCTCGCTCATCCGCGAGCTGTGCCGCGAGCCGCCCTCCAAGGATCGACCGCTCCCGGCCGAGGGGCCCGGCCCGGCCCGCCCCGCCCCGACCCGCGCGGCGCGGCTCACGCGAGCCGGTGCTCGTAGCCGTGGAGCTGTGACTCGCGACCTGCCTCGCGAAACCGCGCGCCACGACCGGGCAGTGCCTCGCCGATCCAGTGCAGGGTTGGAACCGCTGCCTGCGCCGCCTCGCGGTCCGCGGCGGCCACGCAGACGAGAAGTTCGTAATCCTCGCCTCCGCCGGCCGCGAACGCGCCGGGCGACTGGTTCAGCTCGCCAGCGACCTCGGCGACGCCGGCGGCCAGGGGCAGCTCGTCGAGGTCGATGTCGAGCAACACGGAGCTTTGCTCGCCCACGATCGCCGCGTCGCCCGCGAGCCCATCCGAGAGGTCGATCATCGCGTGCGCCCCGAGGTGCGCCAATCGGTGGCCCTCCTCGAGTCGCGGTTGCGGGCGACTGTAGCGTTCGATCAACAAGTCCGCGTGTGCCCCCCGCGGCACCCGGCGTTCGAGCACCGCGAGCCCCGCCGCCGAGCCGCCGAGGCTGTTCGTGACCCCGATCAGGTCCCCCACTCGCGCCCCCGAGCGGGCGACGAGCGCCTCCTGCCCCGCAGCCCAGCCGACGACGGTGACCGCCGCAAACGCCACCGGTGAGCTGACCACGTCTCCCCCCGCGATCGTCGTCGCGGTCTGCGCCGCAAGTCGCTCGGCGCCTGCCATCAGGCCGAGTGCGCCCTGCGCGCCAAGTGTTTCGCTCACGCCGATCGACACGTACGCCTCTCCGCTCCCCGCCCCCATCGCCGCGAGATCGGAGAGCGCGCCCGCGAGCGCGCGGTGCCCTACAGTCTCGGCGTCCATCCAGTCGAAGCGGAAGTGCGTGCCCTCGACCATCGTGTCGGTCGAGACGACGGCAAAAGCGCCGCCGGCTTGCACCACCGCCGCGTCATCCCCGAGCCAGCGCGCGATCCGCTCACCGCGCGGGGTGAGCGCCGCGGTGATCGCCTCGATCAGCGCACGCTCGTCCAGCGGGCGGCCTCAGCGGTGGCGGTAGACGATCCGCGCGCGGTCGAGATCGTAGGGCGAGAGCTCACAGCGCACCCGGTCCCCGGGGAGGATCCGGATGCGAAAGCGGCGCATCTTGCCGGCGACGTGGCCGAGCACCACGTGGTCATTGTCGAGCTTGACGCGGAACATGGCGTTCGGCAGAGCCTCGATAACCTCGCCCTCGAACTCGATCTTGTCTTCTTTCGGCACGCGGGTGAGCCTACTACGGCGGCGCGGCTCAGGTCGATCCAGTTGCGGGGGTCGTGCCCGGCGGCGTGTCCGGGGTCGTCGGTGTTGTTGGGGTGGTGGGTCCCGTCGGCGTCGTCGGGGTGGTCGGCGTCGTCGGTCCCGTCGGCGTCGTCGGGGTCGGCGTTCCGCCGCCGCCGCTTGACTGCTTGTGCTTGTGCTTGTGCTTCTTCTTCGGCACGTAGCTCGCGAAGCCGAGCTGCTGGTACTGACCGCTGAACGGGACGAAGCTCATCGACGGCGCCGACGGGAACGACGCGCACGGCGGCGTCGCGAGGGTTTCCATCGTGTAGTGCCAGATCTGCGCCGGCAGGTCCCCGCCGTACTGCGGCTGCCCCTGGACGTCGTACATCGGGATGTCGCCCTGCGGGTAGCCCATCCACACGACCGCCGTGTAGTTGGGCGTGAAGCCGTCGAGCCAGGCGTCCACGAGGTTGGTCGTTGTGCCGGTCTTCGCCGCGCTCGGACAGCCAATCGCGCTCTGGGTCGCCGTGCCGCCGAGAACGTTCGCCTCGAGAATCTGCTGCTCGACGGCGTCGGCTGCGCTCGAAAGCACCTTCTTGCGCTTAATCCGCCCCCAGCTGCTGTCGACGCGACCGCCCGGGAAGACCACCTTTGTGATTGCGATCTGCTTCTCGCGCCAACCGCGGTCTGCGAGCGTGGAGTAGACGTTCGCCATCTCGAGCGGGCTCACGCCGTAGGTCAGGCCGCCGAGCGCCTCCGCCGGGAAGCTGTCGAGGTGCGTCGTGACGCCAAGCTTGTAAGCCATCTCGGTCACGGTCTGCTCGCCGAGGTCGGCCGCCAACTGGGCAAAGACCGTGTTGTCCGACGCGACGAGCGCCTGCTCCAGGTTGAGCGGCGCGTTGAGGCTGCCGCCGCCGTCGATCATCACGGTGTAGCTCGGGTAGCCGGCCAGCCAGCCGAGTGGCAGCGTGTGGGAGAGGTATTCGGTCGTGAACGGGTCGATGCCGCGAGATAGCGCGTCGGCGAGAACGATCGCCTTGAACGTGGATCCCGGCTGCCGGAGGATCTGGGTCGCGTAGTTGATCTGGTTCGCCGGGTATGTGCCGGTCTGCGCCATCCCGAGGATGTGCCCGTTGTGAGGGTCCTCGACCACCTCGGCCGCCGCGGGATCGCCCGGGGCGACGAGGACGCCTCGGATCGCGCTCTGCGCCAGGTACTCCACGTGCGTATCGAGCGTCGTGTAGACCTTCAGCCCGCCCTCCTCGACCAGCTTTGCGCCGTAGCGCTTCTTGAGCAGGTGGACGATGTAGTTGAAGAAGTAGGGGTAGCGCCTCTGCTGGTAGTACAGGCTGTGCGTGACGCCCAGCGGCGCGAGCTCGGCGGCGCGCGCGGCGGCGTTACTCACGTACCCGAGCTGGGCAAGCTTCGCGAGCACCTCGTTGCGGCGGTCGCGCGCCGCCTGCGGGAAGGTGAACGGGTTGTACTGCGACGGGGCCTGCGGGAGGCCTGCCAGTAGGGCTGCGTCGGCGAGCGTCAGCTGCGCGGCCGGCTTGTCGAAGAACATCCGCGAGGCGGCCTGGACGCCGTAGGCGGTCTGCCCGCCGACCGTCCCGTACGGAACGGTGTTGAGGTAGTCGGCGAGGATCTCGCGCTTTGACATCCGCTCGGCGAGGCGTTCGGCGATCACGGCCTCCTTGACCTTGCGCTCGAAAGAGGGCGCGTGGCTCAGGTAGAGGTTGTTCGCGAGCTGCATCGCGATCGTCGAGCCGCCCTGGACCGTCCTCCCGGTCAACAGGTCCGCCAGCGCCGCGCGGATGATCGACGGCAGGTCGATCGCGCCGGTCTGGTAGAAGCGCTGATCCTCGATTGCGACCGTCGCCTCCTTGAGAATGCGGGGCATCGCCGAGGCGGGGATCGGTACGCGGATCGAGTCGCCCTCGACGATCCCGAGCTGCTCGCCGTTCGCCGCGAAGATCTGCGAGCTCGTCTGTTGCGAGGGCTTCAGCTGGCTGAGCGGCGGGATGTTGCTCGCGACCGCGGAGACGTAGAGCGCGCCGATGGCCAGGACGCCGGCGAGTGCCGCGCCGCCGGCGATTGCGAGTGCAAGGACGAAGCGCGCGGGGTCGCTGCGCCTTTTGCGCCGCCGGCGCTGTCGTTCGCGGGTGCTCATCGCTAGAGGCGCGCCTCCGCTTCTGATTGTGCCACAGCGGCTGCGCTCGTTCGGCGCATGCACGTTTGCGTGCGATCATCGCCGACCCCATGAGCGATGGCACCAGCTCGCAACCCGCGGCGGTCTTCCTCGACGCGCTCGGGACGCTCGTCTCACTCGCGCCGCCGTGGTCGCCGCTGGTCACGCTGCTGCGCGAGCGTCACGGAGTCGTCGTAGCACCCGATGACGCTCGGCGAGCGATGCTCGCCGAGATGGACTACTACCGGCGCAACTGCGTGCGTGCGGCCGATGTCACCTCGCTTGCCGCTCTGCGCGTGCAGTGCGCGATGATCGTCCGCGAGCGGCTCGAGCCGCTGCTCGACGCCCTCAGCGACGCCGAGATCGTCGCGGCGCTTCTGGGCGCGCTGCGCTTTACGCCCTACGACGACGTGCCGTCGGCGCTCGCGCGCTGGCGCGAAGCCGGTTGCGCTTTGATCGTCGCCAGCAACTGGGACATCTCGCTGCACGACGTCCTCGAGTCGACCGGACTGCGCCCGCTTCTCGACGGCGTCGTGTGTTCAGCGCAGGTCGGCGCGAGCAAGCCGTCTCCGGCGATCTTCGCCGCCGCGCTTGCGCTCGCCGGCGTGAGCGCCGACCGCGCGGTCCACATCGGCGACAGCCTCGAGGAGGATGTGGCCGGAGCGCGCGCAGCCGGAATCGAACCGATCCTCCTGAACCGTGGCGGCGAAGCGATCGAGACCGAGGGGGATCTACGCGTGATCGCTACTCTCAGCGAATGTTGAGGACAAGCAGCGCGGCCGAGGCGAACGACTGGGCGCCCTGGTACGGGCCGCTCGCGCTTTTGATCGCGTTCATCGCCTCGCTTATCACCGGCGTCGTGGTCATCCTCGTCGGACACCTCGCCGGCTCGAGCCTGGCGCACCCGACCCCCGCCGTGACCGACATCGGGACGGTATTCGAGGAGGCCGGGTTCGTCCTCACCGCGCTGTGGGTCGCGTCGTGGATCGCACGGCCCCGCCCGGTCCAGTTCGGGCTGCGCCGTCCGACCCAGGCGCGCCTCGGACGGGTTGCGCTGGTCGTGATCGGAGCCTACGTGACGTTTCTGCTGCTGTCCGCGTTGTGGACCGTCGTCGTCAGCCACGGAGCGTCCGAGAAGTATCTGGTCAAGGATGTCGGCGCCCGGGCGGGTGTCCTGGGGGTGCTCGCCTCCTGCCTCGTCCTGTGCGTGGTCGCGCCGTTCTGTGAGGAGTTCCTGTTTCGCGGCTTCATCTTCGGCGCGCTGCGCAACTGGCGCGGCCCCGCCGTCGGCGCGCTCATCACCGGAGTCCTGTTCGGCGCGATCCACGTCGGCTCCGCGCCGGTCGTCGACCTCGTTCCGCTTGCGATCTTCGGCGTCGTCCTCTGCGGGCTGCGCCAATGGAGCGGCTCCCTGTACCCGGGGATCGCTCTGCACGCGCTCAACAACTCTGCCGCGCTCGTCGTCACCGCCGGCTGGAGCTTCGTCGCATTCCTCGCGATCTTCGCCTCGTCGCTGCTCTTCATCGGCTTCGTCGTGTTGCGCGCCGAGGACCAATTGCAATTGAGGCTCTGGTGAACGCTCGCGAGACGCTCGTCGCCGAGCTGCGCGAGCACGCGCTCGTCATCGGCGACGTCGTTCTGACGAGCGGCCAGCGGGCGAGCTATTACGTCGATGCCAAGCGCGCCATCCTGCTGCCCACAGGCTTTGTGGCGCTCGCTGAGCTGGTCGCAAACCAGGCCCGTGAGTGGGGCGCAACCGCCGTCGGCGGCATGAGCATCGGCGCCGACGCGCCCGCTTGCGCCGCGCTCGCCGGCGGTGCCAACTGCAAGGCCTTCTTTGTCCGTAAGGAGGCCAAGCAACACGGGCTGAGCCGCCGGATCGAAGGTCCGTTGCTCGACGCGCGCGATCGCTGCATGATCGTCGAGGATGTCGTCAGCACCGGCGGCTCGACGCTCGCCGCAATCGCAGCGCTCCACGACGAGGGCCACGAGATCTGCGGCGTCCTCGCGATCCTCGACCGCCTGATGGGCGGCCGCGAAGCGATCGAAGCCGCGACCACCGCGCCGTACATCGCGCTGACGACGATCGAGGACATAGGCGGCTCGCCGGCTCGGCCTGCGGCCGACCGGCCTCGCTAGCCCGCTGGCCGCGTGCTGCGTGCTGGGCGCGGCGTGATCGAGCGCCTGTCCCGGTTTGGGCGCCGCCCGTCGTTGTCGACGTGGTGCGCTACCGAAGCGAGCTGACCCCGCGCTGCGCCCCACCCAAGCTCCGCCAAAGGCGGAGCGCGCCCGCGCACCGGTGCGAGGCCGCGCACCAGCGCGAGCACGCGCAGGCCACGCCACCAGCCCCCGCGAGGGTCCAAACGGCCCGACACCACAACCGCCCGCAATCCGTCCGCCGGAACCCCGCCCACCGGGCGGGCGTCCGCCGGACTGCCCCCGCCAGGAGTCGAACCTGGATTTGCCGCTTAGGAGGCGGCCGTCTTATCCATTGGACTACGAGGGCGCGCCTCGCAGGATCTCATTCCTCGCTGTAGAGCGACTCGCGCGCGAGCTCTTCGCCGTCCGCCGCGTAGAGGCGAACTTCGAGCAGCGCGCCGTCGAGGTCGTCCGGCGCGAGCAGCGTGAAGCGCTCGACGCTGAGCGAGCACTGATCGACGGTGACCTCGCCGAGCTCGGCCGTCGCGACCGATCCGCCGGTCGCGATCGCGCGGCCCCAGATCAGCGTCATCGCTGCGGCCGACCCGCTGTCACCCTGCCAGCTCCCGACGACCTCGTCGCATAGGTCGAGCTGCCATTCGGGGTTGCGCTCAGCGGTCTCGTCGGTGAAGTCGGCCCAGGCGGAGAAGTCGGCGGGCTCGGCGCCGTCCGGCGCGACCGCATACATCACGTAGCCGTAGACCTCGAGTCCGCCGTCGGCGGTGGCGGTAACGGGGATGTAGGTGTAGCCGTGCCAGCTGCGGTCGGGAAAGAAGGAGAGGACGCCGGGCTCACCGACCTCCTCGAGGCCCTGCACCGCGACGAGAAACTCAGCACGAAGGCGGTCCGCGAAGCGCCCGTGCGGTGTCGGTGCGCGCGGGGGCTCGGCAACGTAGCGCGGCACCATCTGGTTGGTCGGTGGCATTGCGCCGCGGAGAATACGGTGGTTCAGTCGCCCGCGTCCGGCTCCGCTACGTGCGCGGGCAGGCCGGCGGCGGCGTAGGCGGCGGACGCGTCGAGCGTTTCGGCCTCAAGTAACGCGTGAGCGAGTGATTCGAGTTGCTTGCGGTGCGTCCCCAGAAGCGCGGTCGCCTCGTCGTGCGCCTGCGTGATCAGCCGGTGGACTTCCTCGTCGACCTGGCGTTGCGTCTCCTGCGAGGTTTCGCTGACGCCTGGCAGCCATTGCCCGGAGCTTTCGCTCGGCAGGACCGCGACGGGGCCGATCGCGTCGCTCATTCCCCAGCGTCCGACCATCTGGCGGGCGATCATCGTCAGCTGCTGGATGTCGGATTCGGCGCCGGTGGTGATCGTCCCGTAGACCACCTCTTCTGCCGCGCGCCCGCCGAGAGCGACGAGGATCTTTGCCGAAAGCTCCTCCCGCGAGTAGCTCACGCGGTCTGTGTCGGGCGTCGACAGCGTGACACCGAGCGCCATTCCTCGGGGGATTATCGAGACTTTGCGCACGGGGTCTGCGCCGGGCGTGAGCATGCCGATCAGCGCGTGCCCGGACTCGTGGTAGGCGGTCCGCTCGCGGTCGGTCGGGCCGAGCACGATTCCGCGCGGAGCCCCGAGCATGATCTTCTCGAGCGAGTCGGTGAAGTCGGCCATCTCGACCTTCTCGTGGTTGCGCCGCGCGGCGAGGAGCGCAGCCTCGTTGGCGAGGTTGGCGAGATCGGCACCGACCATCCCGGGCGTGCTCGAGGCGATCGCTTCGAGATCAACCGAGCTGTCGAGCGGGATGCCCTTGGTGTGCACTTCGAGGATCGCGCGCCGTCCCTTCTTGTCCGGGGCCTGCACGGCGACCCGGCGATCGAACCGACCGGCGCGCAGCAGAGCGGAGTCCAGAACGTCGGGTCGGTTGGTCGCCGCGAGCACGATCACGGCGTCCGTGCTCTCGAAGCCGTCCATCTCGGTGAGGATCTGGTCGAGCGTCTGCTCGCGCTCGTCGTTGGCCCCGGTGACGGATACGGAACCCTGCCTCGAGCGGCCGATTGCATCGAGCTCGTCGATGAAGATGATCGCGGGCTCGGCGGCCCGCGCCTGCGTGAACAGATCGCGCACCCTCGACGCTCCGACGCCGACTATCGCCTCAATGAACTCGGACGCCGAGATCGAGAAGAACGCGGCGTGCGCCTCGCCGGCGACCGCCCGCGCGAGCAGCGTCTTGCCGGTTCCGGGTGCGCCGGAGAGCAGCACGCCGTGGGGCATGCGCCCGCCCAGCCGCGCGTACTGGGTCGGGTTGCGCAGGAAGTCGACGATCTCGGTCAGCTCCGCCTTCGCCTCGTCGATGCCCGCCACGTCGGCGAACGTGATCGGGATGTGCTCGCCGTCAACCCGCCGCGCTTTCGATCGGCCGAAGGCCCCGAGCGCCCCCATGCCCGCGCCCGCGCGCGACATCCGGCGGAAGATCAGGACGAAGATGCCGACGAACAGCAGCGTCGGGCCGAATCCGAGCAGCAGTTCCGCGATCAGGGACTGCGAGGATGTCGGTGAGGTCGCCGCGATCGTCACATGCTCGGCTTCGAGCTCCGTGGTCAGCTGCGCGTTGTTCCAGAACGTCGGCACCTGCGTCGCAAAAAGCGTCGTCGGCGTCACCCCCTTCTTGTGCGCCGGATACCGCTGCTTGTGACGGAACGTGCCCTCGACCGCGCTCGCTTTGGCGCTGATCGTCTTTATCTCGCCCGCTTGCAGATCGGCGCGAAAGACGCTGAACGGAATCGTTACCCGCTGCTCGCCCGACGGTTGCACGGCAAGCAACGACAGCCAGTTGAGCGCCAGCAGCCCGACCACGAACCACACGAACCAGCGGCTGCGGTGGGGCGGCTTCGGCTGCTCACCGGGCGGCGCGCCACGTCCGTCGGGCGCCGGCGAGACCTGCCAGCCGCGCTTGTCGCGGCTGAGCGGCAGGCGCGGCGCTGCTGCAGGTCGGCTGCCGTCGTCCGCGTCGAGGTTCTGTGTTTCGCTCTCCTCAGCCATCGCGGCCGGTCACCACGCCAAGGGCTGTGCCCTCCGGCGGTGCGTTCAGCGCAGCGCCAAGCGCCCCGCCGAGGTCGCCGAGGCCGGCGAGCAGCACTCGTGGCGGGCGGTCGTCGGCAAACAGGTGGGGGTTCATCTCGTGGGCGATGCGCTCGACGTAGGGTTGGCCGAAGCGCACGCCGAGCCCGCCGCCGATGATCACCGCTTCGACGTCCAGCAGGTTGACTGCCGATGCGATTCCGGCTCCGAGCGCACGAACCGCCCGGTCGATCAGCCGGTGGGCGAGCTTGTCACCGGCTTCGAGTGCCCGCTCCCAGATCCCGCTCGTCAGGCGATCGTGGCCGTGCTCGCGCATGATGTCGAACAGCACGGTGCTCTTGCCGCTTTCGTGAAGCTTGCGCGCGCGGATCTCCATCGCCCCACGGCCGGCGTAGGCCTCGACGCAGCCACGGCGCCCGCACGTGCACAGGCGCCCGTCCTGGCGGATGACCATGTGGCCGACCTCGCCGGCGACACCGCGTCCCAGCCACAGCTTGCGATCGATGATCACCCCGCCGCCGATTCCGGTCCCCCAAAAGACTCCGAGGAGTGAATCGAAAGGCTGGCCGGCGCCGAGTGTCAGCTCGGCATTGGTTGCAACGTCGACGTCGCCGTTCAGCGCCACCGGCACTGCCAGTAGCGCCTCTAGCTTCGCTGCTAGCGGGAAGCTGCCGGTCCAGCCGGGCAGGTTGCGCGCGGCGGTGACCGTGCCCGCGCGCTGATCGACCTGCCCCGGCGATCCGACGCCGATGCCGCCAACCTGCGTGACCTCCACGGACGCGGCGTGCGCTGCCTTCTGCATGACGCCCGCCATCGCAGTCGCCACGTCGCCCGGCCCGCCGGTCGTTGGTGTGGGCATCCGGGCGCTGCCGAGGACGGTGTTCGTTGCGTCGACAACGATCGCCTCGATCTTCGTGCCACCGAGGTCGATCCCGCCGCGAAGGTCCCTGGGCGCGGTCGGTGCCATCGTCAGCTCAGGTTACCCATCAGGCGCCGGCGGCCACTTCGAGCATCAGCGTGACCGGGCCGTCGCCCACGAGCTCCACGGCCATCATCGCGCCGAACCGCCCGCGCGCGGCGCCGATCGCGGTGCAGAAGTGCTCGTAGAGAGCGCGCGCCTGGTCGGGGTCGGCAGCGGCGGTGAAGCTCGGGCGCGTACCGCGCCGGGTGTCGCCGTAGAGGGTGAACTGGCTCACGCAGAGGACCTCACGCTCGCCCAGCGGCTCGTTCATCCGCCCCTCCGCGTCGCCGAAGATCCGCAGCGCCCGGATCTTGGTTGCGAGCCGCTCGGCGCAGTCGGTGTCATCCCCGCGCCCGACGCCGAGGAGCACGAGCAGGCCGGGACCGATCTGCGAAATCGTCTCGCCGCCGACCCTGACGCTCGCTCGCTCCACGCGCTGTACGAGGGCCCTCACGCTTCGCGCAGCTCGCTCGCCGCACGCTCGGGCGACACGCTGTTGAGGTGGACGCCGGTCCCGAGCTCGAGGCCTGCGAGGCCGCCGAGGCGTGGCACTATGTCGATCCGCCAGCAGAAATGCTCGGCGCCGCGCGGCGCGGTTCGCACCCAGAGGTTGAGCGGCGGGCTCGACCCGTGGAGACGAGCGAGCCGCGCGAGCGCGTCGTGGAGTGCCGCCGCGCCGCCCTCGCCTTCGTCTTCGAAGCGCGGCCGCGGCCGCCGCGGTGCGAGCATCAGCTGATAGGGGAGCCACGAGGCGAACGGCGCCAAGAGGACAGCCTCATCGTCGATCGCGACAACGCGCTCGCCGCGTCTGACCTCCTCCTGCACGAGGTCGCCGACGAGGCTCCCGCCCATCGTGCGCGTCGCGTAGGCGGCGGCGCGCTCGCGTTCGCGCGCAATCAGCGCCGGCACGAAGTCGAAGGCGTAGAGCTGAGCGTGTGTGTGCGGGATCGACGCCCCGGCCCCGTGACCCTCGTTGACGCTCAGGTGCACGCACGCCGCGTCCGCATGCTCGCGCATCCGAGCTCGCCAGACCTCGATCGCGCCGGCAAGCTCGCCGGGGGTCAACTCGGCGAGCGCGCTGACCGCGCGCTCGGAGTTGACGATGACCTCGTGTGAGCCGCTGGCCGGGGCGCGCGCGTAGAGATCCGGTCTCGCCTCCGCCAGCAGCTCGTGCGACTCGGGCTCGAGCGCGGGGTAGAGGTTGTTGAAGACCCGGACGCGCCACGCGCTGTCGCGGATCGCGTAGAGCTCGGGCGGCGTCTGGTCTTCGTGGCCGGGAGCGAACGGGTCCTGCGCCGGCGCCGGCTCGTCGGGCGCGGCGGTGTGCAGCGGGCGCTCGTCGCGGTCGGGCGCGATGATCGCTCGTAGACCGCTCAGCGGATCGACGCGGAGCTCAGGCACCGAGGTAAAGCCGGATGTCGTGCTCGAGCGAAGCGGCGGAAAGGTAGGGGCCGAAGTGGAAGTAGACCTCTTTGCCGTGGCGGTCGTAGAAGTAGGTGACCGGGGCGTAGCTCGCGGTCGCCGCGCCGATCGCCCGGTCGATCGACTCGCTCGGATCCGAAAAGCTCGGGAAGCTCAGTGGATACCGCGCAAGCCAGCCGTGACCGGCCGTCGCGCCCTCGACGTCGTCACCAACGAACGCGACCGTTCGCCCGTAGCGCGGCGCCACCCGCTGGAAGATCGAGAACTCGGTGACGCAGTTCTGGCACCACGAGGCCCACGTGTTCACGACGACCGGGCGCCCGCGCAGCCGGCGCAGCTCCCGCTCAAACGCTGCCGCTCCGCCGCGCAGAAGCTTGTTGCGGCCCGCGAACAGCGCCGCGAGCGTCGCCGGCGCGCCGCGGTAATCCGCCTGTAGCTGCGACTCGCTGAGCGCAGCATCGCGAGCGCCGCCGCCGCAGCCGGCCAGTGCAAGCGATACGAGGGCGGCACAGACGAGGCCGCCAGCGCCGCGCGTAACTGTTTCGTGTCCCACGTGCGCTATCTTCCCTTATGAAAGCGGACGCCTAAGCCGGTCGGTTTCAACCGCGCCCGACCGCACGCCGCTCCGCCCAGTCGTCTCACCGCAGCAGCGACTCACCTCTTCTCATTTGAGAGCCATCGATGGCCGAACCGCGCACATTGGCTGCTAAGCCCGTTCTCCCGAGCGCGGCCGACATCGAACGCGCCGAGAAGTTCACGCGCGAGCCGTTCGTGCACGCCGGCGAGGATCCGGCGCTGGCGTTGGCGGCCGGTACGCCGCGTCGCCGCGCCCTCGACCAGGCGCTGGCCGAACTCGACGCCGGTCTCACGTTCCCCTCGCCCGCGTGGCGGCGCGACTTCTCGCTTCTGCTCGGCCTGGAGCGCGTTCTCTCCGAGGACGAGCCGCACCTTGCCGACAAGAAGACGCTCCTCTCGGCGCACCAGGTCGACGCGCTCTCAGGCACCCTTACGGCCCTGCTCGCCGAGGCGCTCGCGCGCAACGGAAATGGGCAGGCGAACGGGGCGGTCCACGATGTCCTCGCCGACGCCGCGATTCTCGGCACCGACGACGACGACGACGAGGATCTCGATCTCGACGAGAGCCCGGCCGGCGAGTTGGCGGACGGCGCTGAGCCGGACGAGGACGCCGAGGAGGATGACGAGCTGGCGCTCGAGGACGACGAAGAGGACGGCGACGAGTTTCAGCGGGCTCCCGCCGACGACGAGCCGGACGACTTCGAGCCCGACGATGTCGCCGCGGAGCTCGAAGCGGAGCTCGATCGCGCCGAGGCCGAAGCGGCGCTGGCGGGCTGGGACGAGGAGGACGAGGTCGAGGTTCCCCAGGACGAGGAGCAGTTGGCGGAACAGCCCGAGGATCCCAACGCCGCCAAGCGATTTTGGTTCGAGCACGCAACCGGCGCCGGCAAGACGGTCGCGGCGCTCGGTTTCGTCGAGGCGTCACGCACCGGCGGCGTGCTGATCCTCACCCACCGCCGAAACCTCGTCGATCAGTTCAACCAGGAGCTGCGTGACCGGGGATACAAGAAGCGGATCACGCGCCCGCTGCTCGCCAAGGAGGACAGTCCGAACGGCCCGGTGACGGTCGAGACCTACCAGTGGTTCGTACGCAACGCCGGCAACATCTCGAGCGCCTACTCGATCGTGATCTGCGACGAGGCGCACACCGCTCTCGGCGAGAAGACGAGCGCTGCGATTCGCAACTGGACCGGCCCGGTGTTCATCGGCATGACGGCGACCGGCGCGCTGATCGCGCGTCACGTCACCGACCTGTTCCCGACGCAGACCTCGCGCTTCGACCTCGCCCAGGCCGCCCGCCGAGGCGTCATCTCACCGCTCCGCTGCGTGCGGATTCCGCCGGGACCGGGCGTTCGAACGATTGCGAAGGTGCCGCTTCGTCGTGGCGAGGTGGACACCGAGTTCGATCAGGAGATGCTGGCCGAGCTGCTCGACCAGACGCCGTTCAACGTCGCGGTCGCAAACCTCTACAAGGTGCGCTTCAACGGCGTGCCCGGTGTGGTTTATGCCGCCGGCGTACGCCACGCCTACAACCTCGCGGAGGCTTTCCGCGCCGAGGGGCTGAAGGCGCAGGCCGTTTCTGGCGAGACGCCCAAGCGTGAGCTGGCGTCGATCCTCGCCCGCTACGAGCGCGGCGACATCGATGTGCTGATCAACGCTCAGCTGCTCGCGGAGGGTTGGAACTCCCCGCGCGCGACCGTTTGCATCCACCTCGCGCCGACGGCGTCCAAGCGCATCTACCAGCAGCGCGTGGGCCGGGTCACGCGCCGTCACCCGGGCAAGGAAGCGGGCCTCGTCGTCGACTTCGTCCATCCGGCGACCAAGCACGACGACCCGGTCGTGACGCTGCACTCGCTGCTCGACCGTGACGTGTACCGCGGCGGTGCGATCGTCGTCGGACCGGTGCGCCGGGGGCGCGGACGGCGGGTTCGCGTGGAACGTCGCGTTCTTCCGGTTTGCGCCGAGCCCGAGCGGCGCGCCGAGGTCTTCGAGCGCGAGCTCTGGCGGATCGCGGTCGAGCACCTCGACTACGGTGAACAGCACGTCTGGGCTGCCCTGGCGGGCGCGCGGGTGCAGGCGAGCGGCTGGCGCCGCGCCCGCGCGATGCTGCACTTCGATCGCGACGGCGAGCTCCGCCGCCGCTTTCTGATCACGGCCGTCCAGCGAAACACGAACCCGCAACTGCGGCTCAAGGCGCTCGCCGAGATCGCCGTCGCGCGCGACCCCGACGCGTTCGACACGGCGATCGACATCATTGGAACCTGGAACCGCGAGGAGCGTCGCGAGGGCTCAAAGATCATGCTGCAGGCGATGGTCGACAAGCGGATCGGCCGCCGCGATCAGGCAAACGCGTGGATCTGGCGGATCGCCGAGTACACGCGCGAGGTCCACGAGGAGTACGCGGTGCAGCGGTGGCCGGAGACCAAGCGGCTGCTCGGCCTGCTCGTCAATTCCTCAGGCGCCGCCCATGCACGCAACGCCCGCCGTCTCGTCCACGCTTCACGTAAGCAGGACCGGCGGCTCGCCGCCGCGCTGCTGGCCGCAGCGCTCGCCCACACACCCGAGGCGGAGGAGGTGCTGCGCGCGGCCCGAACGCGCATGGCACGCAAACCGCCCGCGCTCGCCCGCGAGCTCGCTCGCAACTTTCCCAAGCGCCGCGGCCGCGGCAAGCGGCGGCGCAGCCGTCGCGGAGCTCCGGATGGCGCGAGCAACGGGGCCAACCCCGTCGCGGGCGCTGCGATCGCCCGCCAGCCGCGGAGCGCCGTGCGCGCCGAGTCGGCGGTTGCGCAGAGTGCCGCCGGCAACGCTCGCCCGGACGGCGAGACGTCGTCAGACGACTGACCCGGCCGACCTAGAGCGTCTGGTGCTCCAGGTGCACCTCGCCTGCATCGAGCGCCGATCGCTCGCCGCCCGCGTCGACGAGCAGGCGACCGCTGCCATCGATTCCTGCCACGACGCCGGCGCCACCCTCCCAACTGACGCGTTTTCCGCGCAGCGCGTCGCGCGAGCGCCAGGCGTCGATCAGTTCCCCCGACGGCTGTGCGATCCTCGCCTCGATCGCGACCAGCAGGTTAGCCAGGAGCGGCTCGATCGCTCCCGGCGCCAGTCCCATGGTCCCCGCCGTATCGGCAAGCTCCGCCGGCAGCTCGCCCGGCGCGAGCGCAACGTTGATGCCGATGCCGGCTACTGCCCAGCGGTCGCGAGGGCGCGATTCGACAAGGATGCCGCTCACCTTGCGTCCGTCGAGCAGGACGTCGTTCGGCCATTTGAGCATCGCGTGCGCGCCGACGACCTCAGCGACCGCGACGCCCACGCGTAGCGACAGGAGCTCGGGCGCGTCGCGCAGAACCAGCGAGCAGAGCAGGCAGCGACCCGGGGGGGCATGCCAGCGCCTCGCGCCGCGTCCACGCCCTTCGAGTTGCTCGTCGGCGGTCACGAGCGTTCCGTGCGGAGCGCCGGCGAGCGCGAGCGTGCGAGCGTCGGCGTTAGTCGAGCCGGTGACGCGGTGATGAACACGCGGGGCGCCGAGAGCGCTCCGCCCCGCCTGCAGCGGCTGTTCGTGTGGCGATCTGGCGGCCTCCTCGCTCACCACGCGACAGGCTCGCAGGTTCAGGTTCCCGATGCCGAGCGCGCCAGGGCCCGGCCGATCGAGCGGTCGCATCTCGTAATGTGGATCGCATGCGCCACGCGGTTCGCCGCTCGACCCCGTCCTTCCGTCGTGGATAGGCGCGAACGTTCCCACGGCTCTGCCACCGCTTCCGGTCAGCGCATTCTCGTGGTCGAAGACGAGCAGTCGATCGTCGAGCCCTTCGTCAGTGCGCTCGAGCGTCACGGGTTCGAGGTGCTCGTCGCTGGCACCGCTGCGCAGGCGCTGGCGCTCGCGCGCGAAGCTGACCCGGCCGTCGTACTTCTCGACCTCTCGCTCCCGGACGGCGACGGGCGCGATGTCTGCCGTGAGCTCCGCCGCGAATCCGACGTGCCGATCATCATGATCACTGCGCGCGGCACCGAGACCGACCGGATCGTCGGCCTCGAGCTGGGAGCCGACGACTACGTCGTCAAGCCATTTGCCTCCGACGAGGTGATCGCGAGGATCCGAGCGGTGTTGCGGCGCTCGGTCCGTGGTTCGTCCGCCGCGGACGTCGTCAGCGTCGGGTCATTGCGAGTGGACCGCGCCGCTCGCCGGGCGTTTGGCGGGGAGCGCGAGCTGACCCTGTCGCGCAAGGAGTTCGACCTGCTCGCGCGTCTCGCGGACGACGCCGGAAACGTCGTCACGAGGGAGACGATTATGTCTGAGGTCTGGGACGCCAACTGGTTCGGCTCGACGAAGACGCTCGACGTCCACATCGCGTGGCTGCGCAAGAAGCTCGCCGAGTGCGCGGCGGAGCTCGAGATCGAGACGGTTCGCGGGGTCGGGTTCCGCCTCGCGGGGGGCTCGCCACCGTAAGCCTTCGGACGCGTCTGCTTGTCGCGCTCGCCTACGTGTTGCTGCTGGCGATCGTGTCGCTGAGCGTGCCGCTCGCGCTGCGGTTTGGCGCGCGAGTGAATGCGGAGGTTCGCTCGCAGGCGCGCAGTCAGGCCGATGTCGTCGCGGCGATCGCGGCGAACCTGCTTGGGCCACCGGTGCGCAGCAAGGATCTGCGAGTGATCGTGCGCAGCGCCGCTCCGACTGTCGGCGGGCGGGTGATCGTCACAGACGGGGCGGGGGTCGTGGTCGCCGACAGCGCGGGCGCAAGCGAGATCGGCAGCGACTTCGCCACGCCCAGCCGGCCCGAGGTGGTCTCGGCGCTGCGGAGCGGAAGGCTCTTTCAGAGTCAGCGCTACAGCTCCGTGTTGCATGAGCTGATTCTGGTGACGGCAGTGCCGATCAGGAGCGGTAGGCGGGCGGTCGGCGTGGTGCGGGTCACGCAGTCGGTCGCGGCAGTCCATGATGCGGTCCGCCAAACGATCATCGCGGTTGGGCTTATCGGCCTGGTCGTGCTTGGGCTCGGACTTTCGGCGGGGGCGTTCATCGCCGGCCAGCTCGCCCGGCCGCTCCGTCGTCTCGAGCGCGTCGCCGGCCGTCTGGCAGCGGGCGACCTGACCGCGCGGGCCAACGTCGAAGGGACGACCGAGCAGCGCTCGCTCGGCGCGTCGTTCAACGAGATGACCGATCGAATCGTTCGCCTGCTCGGGGCGCAACGTGATTTCGTCGCCGACGCCTCGCATCAGTTGCGCACGCCCCTGACTGGCCTTCGCCTGCGTCTCGACGAGGCGCGCGCTGCGCCCACACCCCGCAAGGCCAGCGTCGAACTCGACGCCGCCGCGGCTGAGGTTGATCGCCTTGCACAGATCATCGACGAGCTGCTGATTCTGAGCCGGGCCGGTGAGCGGACCGCGCCGGGGGAGCGAGTCGAGCTCGGGTCGCTGGCCGCCGATGCCTTTGAGCGCTGGCGCAGCGCTGCCGACGAGCGGGGCATTTCTCTCGAACGCGAGAGCGCCGGCGGACCGACCGCCGCGTGGTGTGCCCGGGCCGATGCAGAACGTGTGCTTGATGCCCTGATGGAGAACGCGCTGCGCTACTCAGCATCCGGGTCGACGGTCACGATCGCGCTGGACCGCGGACGGGTCGCCGTGCTCGATGAAGGGCCGGGTCTGACGGCGCACGAGCACGACGTCGTCTTCGAGCGCTTCCACCGCGGGAGCGCCGGGCGGGCATCGGCCGGAACCGGGCTCGGCCTGGCGATCGCGCGGGAGCTTGCTCGCGAGTGGGGTGGCGAGGTAACCCTCGCGAACCGCCCGGCGGGCGGCGCGGAGGCGGTGCTCACGTTACCGCTGCTCGATTGACCGGCCGGAGCAGGCGGCGACGAAGTCTTTGCGATCGCTTAACCGTTGCCGCTCTACGCTGCGCTCGTGAAACGCGTTGCTGCGCTCTGGACGGTTGCGGCGCTGTGTGGAATCGCGGTGACGGCCGCGGTGACCTGGGGCGCGAGCCGGCTCTTCAGCCAGCCGATCGGGCTCACCTCCGAGCCGCCGTCGGTGATCAAGGCGCTGGCTCCGAGCGCGTCGCACAAACCGCGTCGCCCTTTGCGCGGCGGTGCGCATCGGTCCGACCGCCGTCCTGCGGGCCGCGCGCCTTCGCCGAGCCCCGCGGTCGCGAGCACGCCGGCCCTGCCGACTGCCACGACCGGAGTAAGCGCACCTGCACCGGCTGTGAGCGGACAGCGGCCGGCGCGTGCCACCGCACCCGACCATACGACAGGCGCCGGCAGCGAATCGGGCGGTGGCTCGTCCGTGCCGAGCACCGGCCCTGCGACGGCGACCCCGGCGCTCACCGGCTCCAGCGGCGTCGCTAGCCGCCACGAAGGCGAGAGCGACGGTGGCGGCGGATCCACCGGCACGACCGGGAGCTCCGGCGCTACCGGCCAGACCGGCCGCGACGACTGATCCGACCCGCGGTCGAGGCCGCGCGCGTTCGAATTTTGCCAAGCCTTTGCGTCGGCTTTGCCGGGCCCTGGCAGGCGTGTGACGACAGTGTGCGTACACCCGTCCCGAGGAGTGGCAATGAACAAGACACAGGCAGTGGCAGTAGCCGGCGCGGTCACACTGGTCGGCCTCGGCTCCTTGACCACGCTCGCGCTCGAGCCGACTGCAGGCGTCGCGCCGGCACCTGCGCCGGCTGAGGTTCGCACGCAGGTCGTCCGGCGCAACGTCTGGATCGTCAAACACGCGAAGCCGAAAGTGGTCCGGCCTGCGGCCGCGCCAGCTTCAGCCGGGTCGCCCGCGACCTACCAGGCGAGCCTGTCCGCGACCGCACCGGCTGCTGGGGCCACGCGTACCGCGGCGCCCTCGAGCACCACGCCGGGGACATCGGGAGCCGCCGGCACCGGGAGCAGGACGCCGGCCGGCGGTGGCACGCCTGCGACCTCGCGGCCTGTGAGCACTGCTGCCAGCGGCGCCGGCTCGACCTCCGGCGCCACAAGCCCGGCGCCGCGCGCCGCAAATCCGGTAACCACCGCCACGAGCGGCAGCACTGCATCGGGCGGAACGGGCGGCGGCAGCACGGGTGATGACGGGAACGGCGGCGGCCATGACGACTGAAGCACGTTCGCGCCGCCCCGGCGCTCGCGCCGGGCTCGTTGCGACGATCTCGGTTGCGCTTGCCGCCTTCCTGCTGCTGCTCGCGGCGCTTGCCGTGCAGCTTCACAACGATCCCCGGTCCGCTGGTCTGATTGCCGCCGCTCCCCGCGTCGTGGTTGTTCGACGCATCTATGAGACCGTGATCCACGAGCGTGTCGTGAGCGCTCCGGCCGCGACTGTTGGCGGCGGCTCGGGTGCGCCTGGCGGCGTCGCGGCCTCCGCTGCGCCTGCCGCGACAGGATCGGCTCCGTTGGCGTCGGCTCCTTCAGCTGCGGCGTCCGCGCCTGCCGCGGCGCCGGCGCCTGCCGCGGCCCCCGCTCCGGTAGCGCCCGCGCCAGCGCCCGCGCCGGTGGTCACGGCCGTCTCGTGATCACCGAGCACGACACGACGTTCCTCTCGATGGGCTGCGATGTGCGCCTGCTGATCGGCAAGCCTCTGCGAGTCGGGGATCCGCAGCCCGAGCACGCGGCGCTCGAGCAGCGGGCTTTCATCGAGGGCTTCGCAAGTCGGTTTTCGCGCTTTCTCCCCGGTAGCGAGCTCTCCGCGCTCAACGGTGACACGCGGCCCGCCGTGGCGGCCGGCCCGCTCCTGCGAGCGCTCGTGCGGGCCGGTGTGTGGGCGGCAGGGCACTCGGGCGGGCTCGTCGATCCGACGCTCGTCTCGGAGATCGAAGCCGCCGGCTACGCGCAATCGCGCGTCGGGGCAGAGCCCGCGTCGCTGGAGGAGGCTCTTGCGGGTGCGCCGGTGCGCCGGTCCGCGCAACCTGACGCGCGGACGAGGTGGCGGCAGATCGCGGTCGACGACCGTGCGGGCGTGGTCCGCCGGCCGCCGGGCGTTCGCATCGACAGCGGTGGCTTTGGCAAGGGGCTCGTGGCCGACCTCGTCGCCTTTCAGCTCGCGGGCTACTCACGGTACGTGGTCGACTGTGGCGGGGACCTTGCGATCGGCGGCATCGAGTCGCTGGTGCGTCCGTTCGAGGTCGAGGTGCGCCATCCGCTCACTCGGGAGACCGTTGCGCGAACCGTCGTGTCCTCCGGCGGCGTTGCGACATCGGGCCTCGACGTCCGCGTATGGAGGACACCGGACGGGTACGCCCATCACCTGCTCGACCCGTCGACCGGGCTACCGGCCTGGACCGGCCTGATCGGGGTCACGGCGCTCGGCGCGAGCGCACTCGAAGCGGAGACGCTCGCAAAGACCGCGTTGCTGCTCGGGCCGACCGGCGCGCGTCGGGTGCTGGCGCGACACGGTGGCTTCGCCGTTCACGACAGCGGCGATGTCGAACCAATCGGTCCTGTCGATCGGCCAACGCCGCTGCGGCTGCGACTGCCGGGCGTCTACGCCTGATGCGGGTCGAGCCGATCCACTACATCTGGTGGCTCGTCAGCCGCTCAGCGGGCGTGGTCGCTCTAGGCATGGTGTCCGTGTCCGTTCTGATCGGGCTGGCGATGGCGACCAGGATCGTCAGCAGCCCAAGCCTCCGGCGGCGACTGCCGCGACTGCATGAGCACGTGGCGCTCGTTGCGCTCAGCGCGATCGCGCTCCATGGACTCTCCCTGCTCGGCGACAGTTGGCTTCACGCGGGCTGGCGCGGGCTGCTCATCCCGTTCGATTTGCATTACCGCCCCCTCTACACGGGCCTCGGTATCATCGCCGGCTACCTCGCCGCACTGCTTGGACCGAGCTTCTACCTGCGCCGGCGCATCGGCACGGCGCTGTGGCGCCGGCTGCATCGCGCCACGGTCGCGGTCTGGATTCTCGGCGTGGTGCATACCCTGGGAGCCGGGACCGACGGGGCCGCCCTCTGGATGCGCGCTGTGTTGCTCCTCACAGGCGCGCCGATCGTGTTCCTGGTCCTTCTGCGCGTTCTCGGCTACGGCCGGTCCGCCGGCTCGACTCAGCCGGCCCGTAGCATCACCTCGTCGTCGACCGATGCGCGCAGCCGCTCGGCGGCCGACCCCGTGTTGAGCGCGAGCGCTCCGCGCGCGTCCTCGTAATAGTCGGAGAGGAACGTGATCACCGGGCGGTTCACGACTCGCCCGCAGGCTTGCGTGCTACGTCGTCGACGAGCGCCTCAACGAGGCCTGCGATGTCATGCCGTCCGGCCTCGACGTGCGGCTCGACGCCGGCTTCTCGGAGCGCGGCGCTCGTCACAGGCCCGATCGAGACGATGCGGGCGCGCGGACCTGGTTGCGCCTGCGCGAGCAGGAAGCGAACCGTTGACGCCGAGGTGAATGTGACGTAGTCGCAGGTCGCGAGGACGTCTCTGGCCGGCTGCCCGAGCGGCTCGGACACCGTGTCGTAGAGCGCCAGTATCTCGACTTCGCTACCGCGCGCACGCAGGCCCTCAACCAGCGTGTCGCGCGCGTCCGCGGCTCGCGCCACCAGCGCGCGGCGCGGCGTGTCGTAGCTCTCGAGCGCCTCCAGCAGTCCTTCGGCGAGGAAGCGGTCGGGGACCACGTCCGCACGGATTCCGTGTGCTGCGAGCGCCGCGGCGGTGCCGGGGCCGATCACGGCTACCCGTGTCCCTGCGAGTGCGCGCGCATCGCGGCCTGCTTGCGCGAGCGCCGCGAACAGCAGATCGACCCCGTTTGCACTCGTCAGGCACAGGAGGTCGAACTCGTCGATCGAAGGCAACGTGACCGCTCGTGGCTCGATCCGGATCGACGGTGTCTCGATCACGCGCGCTCCAAGCGCCCGCAGACGCTCCGACAGCGCGCTTGCCTGCGCCCTCGCCCGAGTGACGACCACGGTGCGCCCCGCGAGAACCCCGGGCGCGAACCAGGCCAGCTGCTCACTTAGCGCGGCGACCGGCCCGAGGATCGTGATCGCCGGCGCACGGACTCCGCGCTCCGCTGCAACGGCGGCAAGCGTGCCGAGCGTTGCGTGCGACACCCGCTGGTCTGGGAGCGTCCCACGCTCGACGATCGCAGCCGGCTCCGACGGCGCGCGCCCGGCGCCGATCAACCGCTCGGCGATCTGATCGAGCTGGCGAACCCCCATGTAGAACACCAGCGTGCCGGGGAAGGCGGCGAGCGCGGGCCAGTCGAGCGCCTGCTCGCCCTTCACCGGGTCCTCATGGGCCGTGACGAGCGCCACGGCGCTCGCTAGGTCGCGGTGTGTCAGCGGAATCCCCGCGTAGGCCGCCGCCCCCACGGCCGCGGTGACGCCCGGGACAACCTCGAACTCGATCCCGTCGGCGCGCAGCGCGAGCGCCTCCTCGCCTCCGCGTCCGAACACGAACGGGTCACCGCCCTTTAGTCGTACCACTTGCTTTCCGGCACGAGCGCTCGCGAGCATCAGCGCCTCGATCTCGCGCTGGTCCGCGGAAGGTCCGCCGCCCTCCTTGCCAACGTAGAGAAGCTCCACTCCGTCACGCGCCCCGTCCAGCGCTCCGTCCGGTATCAGGCGGTCGTAGAGGATCACGTCGGCGCTTGCGATCAGCTCGAGCGCCCGCGCCGTCATCAGCCCGGGGTCTCCGGGGCCGGCGCCGACGAAGTAGACGCGTCCCGGCGGCTCGCTCACGCGAGAATCTCCAGAGCGCCGACGCTGCGCAACCGCGCCGCGAGCGCCTCGCCGAGCGCGACCGGCTCATTGCCCGCAACCCGGTCGCGTACCCAGACCGATCCGTCAGCCCGCCCGACGAATGCGCGCAGCTCGAGCCCACCGCGGTCGAGCGCCGTCGCGTGGGCTCCGATTGGTGTGTGACAGTCCGCGCCGAGTGCCTGGGCGAGCGTGCGCTCCGCCAGCAGCGCTCGCTCGGTCGGCTCGTCGCGAAGCGCTGCGATCGCCGCCGCGACGCGCGAATCTCCCCTCCTCGCCTCGATTGCCAGCGTCCCCTGACCGGCAGCCGGCACCAGCTCCAACAGCACGGCCCCGAGCGGGCGGCGCAGTCGCGCCAATCCCGCGCGGGCCAGCACGATCGCGTCGAGCTCGCCTTCTTCGAGCTTTCTCAGCCGCGTATCGATGTTCCCGGAGAGCGCAACGACCCGGAGATCGGCGCGGAGCGCGAGCAGCTGTGCGGCGCGACGCAGGCTGCTCGTCCCGATCAGCGCGCCGCGGGGGAGTGCGGCAAGCGACGAGGACCCGCACAGCGCGTCGTGCGGGTCGGCTCGCGCCGGCGAGCCTGCGAGCTCGAGCCCGTCCGCCGGCATCGCCGGCACGTCCTTCGCCGAGTGCACCGCGAGATCGATCTCGCCGGCGAGGAGCGCGTCCTCGATCCGGTCGACCCAGCGGCGCTTGTCTTGCACCGGCCCGTCCCCGCGGTCCCCGCTGGTGGTGATCGTGACGAGATCCACCGGCCCCTCCATTGCGTCGGCGACGGCCTGTGCCTGAGCGAGCGCCAGTGGGCTCCCGCGTGTGCCGAGCGCCAGCGGCACCGCCGCCGAGCTCACGCCCCGGAGTCTCGGCGCAGCGCCCGCACGTTGTTGTGCTCCCGTGCCGGGTCGGGTGGCGCCGCGGCAGCGGTCGGATCGGCCGCGCCGGTCCGCGGCAGCCCAAAGAGCTCGCGCAGCAGCTCGATGTTGCCATGCCCGCGCCCCGCGTCCATCCCTTTCAGCCGCAGGGTCGGCTCGTGCAGCAGGCGAGCTGCGACAGACCGCGCAACCGCCTCGATCCGCTCGCGGTCGGCGGCTGAGGCGGACTCCCAATGCCCGGCGTTGTCGGCGAGGACCACCTCGACCACCTCATCGGCGCGCTTTCGCAGGGCGGCGATCGTCGGGCGCACGTCGAGCGCTGCGAGCCACGTTGCGAAACGATCGATCTCCTGCGCGATCACCTCTTCGGCCCGGGGAACGTCGGCGGCTCGGGCCGAGAGGTTGCGCGCGACGAGGGCCTGCAGATCGTCGATGTCGCGCAGCGTGACTCCTTCGAGCTCACCGCACGCGGGCTCGATGTCGCGCGGCACCGCGATGTCGATCAGCAGCAGTGGCCGCCCGGCGCGCTCACGCATCACGAGCTCCAACTCGTCGTAGCCGACGATCGGATGCGGCGAGGCGGTTGACGCAAGGACGATGTCCGCCGCTGCAAGCTGATCGGGCAGGTGGTCGAGCCCAACGACGGAACCGTCGAATCGCTCGGCCATCGACCGCGCGCGATCGGCGTGGCGATTTGCGACGAAGATCGTCCGCACGCCGCGTGCCGACAGCGCCTGTGCGGTCAACTCGCTGGTCTCGCCCGCGCCGATGATCACGACGTGGCGACCTGCGAGTTCCCCAAGCAGTGCCTCGGCAAGCTCGACGGCGACCGACGAGAGGCTCACATGACTTTCGGCCAGGGCTGTCTCGTTGCGCACGCGCTTCCCGGTGTGGAGCGCGGCGGTGAACAGGCGGTTGGTCAGCGGACCGCTGCTGCCGGCTGCGAGCGCCGATTCGTAGGCGCGCTTCACCTGACCCTGCACCTCGTGCTCGCCGAGGATCATCGAGTCGAGCCCCGAGGTGACCCGGAACAGCTGGCGTGCCGCGTCGCAGTTGCGCGGCGCGTAGCTCAGCTCGGCGAGCTCGGTGGGGCGGATGCCGGCGTGCCGGGCGAGCGCGGCGAGCGCCGATCCCTCAGCCGCGACCGGGTCGGCGCACACCAGGTATAGCTCGGTGCGGTTGCAGGTCGAGATCGCCACCGCCTCGTGCACGTCCGGCCCGGCACACAATTCCGTGGTGAATTGGGTTGCCTGCGCCGCGCTCAGCGCGATGCGCTCGCGCAGAGCCACCGGCGCCGCCCGGTAGGAGACGCCGAGGCAGAGGAGTTCGCCGCGGTCGGTACCGCGGGGTCCGGTCACGGTCCCTCGTCGCTCGCTCGCGGCCGCTGCTCGACCTGTTCTGTCAGCTCGGTCAGCGCACGCTCGCTGCGCGTCAGCTTCGATGCCATGATCGCGACGTAGATCAACACGATCACGAAGAACGCAATGTAGGCGGCCGCGACGTAAGGGCCGGCGGTGTGCAGCGGGAGCGCTGACGCAATCAACTGATGCTTCCAACGCCGGTCAGCGACGGCGCCGCGCTGCGGCGCACCGGTGCGTCGTCGGTCTCCTCGCCAAGCAGCTTGCGCAGGCGACGCAGTTGCGCGGCCACGTGCTTCGCGGTCATCTCAAAGCGCCACAGCGTGACCCACAGCAGCGCCGCCGTCGCCAGCGCAAGGTAGAAGACGGCCTGCATCCGGCCGGGAAGGTTGCCGCTGATGTTGCTGAGCGTGCGCGGGTGCACGAACGCTGGTGAGAGCCGCACGATCGCGAAGTTGATCGGGACGAACGCGCCGGCGGTGATCGCGAACACCGAGGCGTAGCGCGACTGACGCTCGGGATCCTCGATCGCGAACCGCAGCGGCTGATAGGTGGCGTAGAGCAGCATCACAAGCAGAAACGACACGAGCGTCGGCTCGTTCCAGACCCACCAGTGCCCCCACGCTCCGCGGGCCCAGATCGACCCCGAGATCAGCACCACGACGCCGAAGATCAGTGAAATGTGGATCGCCACGTAGGAGCGGACGTCCCAGCGCGGGTCGCGTGTCCGGAGGTGTGCGACAGCCATCAGGCCGGCGGCGACGAAGCCGCACAGGGTCACGATCGCGAGTGGGACGTGTAGGTAGAAGATCTTCTGGAGGAAGCCGAGGTAGGCGTCGTTGGGCGCCCAGAAGAACACCGCGGCGAGTGTCAACGCGACCGATGCTGCTGTGAGGAGCGAGAGGGGCCGCAGCCCCTTGCCGTACATCGGATCAGTCCTCCAGGAGGAAGTCGAAGAGGGCGAACGCGATCAACCCGAAGATCCCATCATAGAGCGCCAGCACGAGCGGCCACCGCCCTGCGACGGCCAGCGCCTGCGGGTAGTGCAGCAGCGGCGCCGTCCATCCTGCGACGCCGATCAGAACCGGCACCAGCAGCGGCAGCGACACGAGCGGGCCGAGCAGATCGCGAGCCTGTGTGCGGACGGCGAGCGCGCCGACGAGCGCACCGATGATGGCGACGCCGAGGTTGCCGAGGGCGAGCGCGCCAAGCAGGCCCGGCAGCGCGTTCCACAGCGATGGCTCGAGCAACAGGATCGCGAACGCCGGCAACGCAACGACCTCCACCACCGCCATGTACGCGAGCAGCACCATGGTCTTTGCGACGAAGAGCGTCGGGCGCTGCGCCGGCGATAGCAGGAACGCGTCAAAGCCGCCCTGCTCAGCGTCCGCGACGTAGATCCTGTTGATCCCGAGCAGTGCCGCGAGCAGCAGCGTCACCCAGAGCACGCCGCTCGCGAGGTCGGAGCTCACCCGGTCAACGTTCAACCCGAAGTGGAAGAGCACGAAGGTCGTGACCGCGAACAGGCACATCGCGGGAAGTGACTCGAACGTGCGCAACTCGAGGCGGAGCTGGGCGACGACGAGCGCGCGTACGACCTCGGTGCTGTGCGGCGGGTTCATCCGTAGAGCTGGGACAGGGCCGTGTCGTCGAGCTCGCCGGCCGCGATCAGGAACGCCGGACGGCCGCGAGCGAGACCGAGCACGAGGTCCGAATCCTCCTTCGCGCTGGCCGGGTCGTGGCTGACGACGACCCGGGTCTTACCTGACTCGCGCCCGATCAGCGGCTCGAGCACGCGCCGTGCGGCGGGGTCGAGGTTGGCGTAGGGCTCATCGAGGAGGAGCAGATCGGGGTCGTGAAGCAGCACGCGACAGACGGCTGCCCGCTGGATGAGACCGCGCGAGAGGGTTCGTAGCGGCTCGTCGCCTCGGCGCTCGAGCGACACCGATGCGAGCAGCGCCTCGATTCGCTCCGCGCCGATGCCATGCAGCGCGGCCTGAAGGCGCAGGTTCTCCCGTGCACTGAGCTCCCGGTAGAGCATCGGCTCATGCGCGAGCAGGCCGAGACGGCCGCGAACCTCGGCGCCGCCGGCGGGCAGCCGGTTGCCAAAGACTTCGACCTCGCCGCCGTGGGGCCGCAGCAAAGTCGCGAGCACGCGCAGCAGAGTGCTTTTGCCGGCCCCGTTCGGTCCCAGCACCGCGAGCGTCAAGCCTTCGGCGAGCTCGAGGGTCACATCGGCGAGCGCCGTACGCTCGCCGTAGCGACGCGTCAGCGCTCGCAGCGAGAGGGCGTTCACGCGCAGCGCTGCCGGGGCGATGGGGTGGTGACGCGCGCCATCGGGTCTCTCATCGGGGCGGCCTGTCGCGAGGTGTCCGCAGGCCGCCAACATACTCGTTGACGCCCGCCCCGCGCCGAGCTGGCGGCGGTCGCTCCGGGCGTGCGCGCCTGACGCTAGGATGCACAAACCCGAGCTGAGAGGGCCTGACGGCATGGCGCACCCAACCTGGACAACGTGGACGATCGACCCCGGTTTGATCGCGCTTCTGCTCGTCGCAGCCTGGCTCTACAGCCGAGCGTTTGCGCGCGCCGGGCGGCTCTCGGCCAACCGCGGACCCGGTGCCAGCCACTGGCTTCCCTACGCCTGCGGCCTCGCCGTCATCGCGGTCGCCCTGATGTCGCCGCTGGACGCGATCGGTGACCGCTACCTGCTCTCGGCGCACATGCTTCAGCACATCCTGCTCTCGGACGTTGCGCCCGCGCTGCTCGTGCTCGGTCTGCGGGCGCCCGTCCTGCCGCTCGGGCTCGGCAAGGGCGGCCTGCGTCTCGTCGCCCCGGGCGGACGTGCCGGGCGGCTGATCGCGTTCGCGACGAATCCCTGGGTCGCGCTGCCGCTGTGGGCGATCGCCACCTGGGTGTGGGCGGTTCCCGCGATCTTCGACTACTCGGCCGGGAACGCGCTCGTTCACGCGCTCGAGCACGCGACGCTCTTCTACACCGGCCTCGCCATGTGGTGGCTGATCATCGACCCGCTGCCCTCGGCCCGCCGCTCGCCCGGTCCGCGCCGACTCGTCTACCTGGGTTTCACCCGCGCCGCCAGCGCCGCGGTCTGTGTCCCGCTCACGTGGATGACCGCGACCGCCTACCCGCGCTACGTCGCCGCTCCGCACGTCTACGGGCTGAGTGCGATCTCCGACCAGCACCTCGCGGGTGCCGGCATGTGCTTCCTCGAGTTCCTGATCTTCGGCATCGCGATGGCCGCGACGTTCCTGAGCTTCCTGAACCGCGACGAGCAGGTCGCCGCGGCGCTCGACCGAGTCAGCGGCAGCCGACTCCCCGCCGGCTGATATTCCGGGTGGCGGCCGCCCGAGGACTTCGGCGGCGGACCGTCCGTCAGGGACAGCCCGCCGCGCCGGCCGACGCAGACTCGGCCTAGTAGCCGCCGCCCGAGGACTTCGGCTTGCTCGTCACGGCTGAGCCGCTCGGGCTCACCGCATAGAAGCCGTTCTGGCCCTGCCCGGTGGCCTGTCCGGCCGCCGTGTCGCTCGCGAAGTAGTAGAGCGCGTGGCCGTTGTAGACGACCTGAAGCTTACCCCCGCGGCTGATCGTGCTGAGCAGGCCCGCCTTCGCCCCGCCGCCGGCCTTGGGCTTGCCCTTGGTCGTCAGCGGCGGCCAGACCGCGGCGCAGCCGCCGGTGCAGGTGGACTTGTTCTTGGGGTCGGACTTGTCTAGGTAGAGCACGTGCCCGTTCGGCCCGACCAGCACGTTGCCGAGCGATGTGCTGTGGGTGCTGACGACCGCGGCCGATGCCGCCGAATGCGCGCGGGATGCGGCGGCGACCGCCACCGACCCCGCGAGTGCGAGGCCCGCGATAGCGAGCAGTGCTGTGATTCTCTTCATCAGTCGCTCCAGACGTTCGTTGTCATTTACCTTCGTTGTTCTGGACGCCGCCACGCGCGGGATCCTTCCCATCATCGCGGACGGCCCTCGCGGTGGCGCTCGAGCCCGTCGTCGGGGATCGGCTCCCACGCGGCTGCGTAGTCGACGTATTGGCGGAAGCTCGGCCTGACCCCCGGGTCGCCGTCGAACGCGCTCATCCTGACCGCGAACACTCGCCGGTCGCCGGCGTCGCGGCTGAACAGGTGCGATCCGCAGACCGAGCAGAAGCACTTCTCGGCGCCGCCGTCAGGATGGCGCCAGCAGCTGATCAACCCCTCGCCGGACAGCACGGTGATTGTGGTTCCTGCCGCCAGCCGGGCCTGCGCCGAAGCTCCGACGCCGGTGCGCTTCTGGCAGCGCGTGCAGTGGCAGTAGCCGGCGAGCGCCGCCGGCTCGCTCAGCTCGAAGCGGACCGCGCCACAGCCACAGCTGCAGGTCGTCGAGCGCTCTGCCATCGCAGGATTGTCCCACGACTGAGACAAGCACAAGCCGCCATCTAGCCGTCGGCCTGCCAGCCGGGTGGATCGGCGAGCGCCCAGACGCCGAGCTTTGCCTTGCGTCCGCGAACCTCGAAATCGTTGACGAACACGAGGTCTTCGGGCGGATCGCGCATCCGCTCTCGGGTGCTCGCTGAGATGAAGATCATGTACGGCGTGCCCTTCGTCATTCCCTCCAGACGCGAGGCGGTGTTCGTGACGTCTCCGAGGGTCGTGTACTCCACTCGCGCTTCCGAGCCGACGTTGCCGCACATCACTGGCCCGCTGTTCAGGCCGATCCCCATCCGGAAACCGGACGCGTGTCCCTGCGATCGCAGGTACGCGTTGAAGCGGTGCAGTCGTGTCCCGAGCATCTCGCGTGCGGCGGCGAGCGCTCGATCGGCGTGATCGGGCTGGTCGAGCGGAGCGCCGAACGCGGCCATGATGCCGTCGCCCATGTAGGAGATCAGCGTGCCTCCCGCGGCGAGGATCGCCTCGGTCATCTCGTTCAGGTAGAAGTTGACCGCGTCGATCACCTTCGTCGGCGGCTGATGCTCGGAGAAGCTCGTGAAGCCGCGCAGGTCGCTGAACAGCAGCGTGCAGTCGCGCTCCTCGGCGCCGAGCCGCAGGTTCCCGTCGGTTCGCGCCAGGACCTGGTCGACGACGTCTGCGGGCACGAAGCGCGCGAAGATCTGATGCACGCGCTGGCGTTCGAACGCCTCGCCGACGTAGACCACGGCGAGCGTTCCGAGTGTCGCGAGAATCAGGGCCGCCAGCGGGTAGGTGTAGGCGACGATCGTCCCGCCGTCGAACGCCAGCTGAACCGCGACCGTGAAGATCGCGGCGAGGGCCAGCGCCGCGAGCACCGAGCGCAGGACGCTGAGGCGCAGCGTCGCAATCGGGATCAGCCCGCCGAACAGCGCCACGAGCGCGAGGTTGATCCAGCCCGGGGTCTCGCGCAGCGGAATGCCGGCGAGGATCGTCGCCGCCGCGTTCGCCTGAACCTCCGGCCCGTCCATGACGATGCCGCCGGAGGTCGGCGTCTCGTGGTAGTCCTGGAGGATCGAGGCTTCGGCACCCACGATCACGATCTTTCCGCGGACCGAGCAGCGGTTGAAGCGCCCTGCGTACACGGCGTAGTAGTGGAGGAAGCAAACCGTTCCCGGCGCTCCGGCGAAGTCGATCGGCTGCGCAGTGCTCGCGCCACCGAACAGCGACAGCGGTATCGGACGGCCGCTGAAGCGAGCGGCGATCGCCGTCGCGAACATCGGTATCCCCTGAAAGGAGTGCTGGGTGTCGCGGACCACGCCGCCCCGGTCGGCGATGATCGTCGAGTCTCCGACGAGCGCACCGACCTCCTTCTGGACCGCCGGTCCGCCGAGCACGGGCGTTGTGCCGTTCTTGTAGACGAACGTGCTCGCGAGCACCATGTTGTGGGCGCGATCGACCGCGCTGATCAGCGAGTTGTCGTCGGCCGGATCGGTCGGCGCCGTAAACGCGACGTCGAACGCGACCAGCTTCGCCCCCGCCTTGCGGAGGTTGTCGATGACCCGCGCGTGGTAGCGGCGCGGAAACGGCCAGTTCGACGGGACGCGCGGTCGCTCGTTCTGGAAGTAGCTGAACGTCTTGTCGTCGATCTGGACGATCACGAAGTCCTTGACGAGCGATCGGTCTGCTCCGCGCACCGCGAAGCGCGTGTTCACCGTCTGCGCCTCGAGGCTGTAAAGCGTCCCGGTCGCGTACCCGACCATGCCGAGCGCTCCCGCGACCAGCGCGACAGCGAGCAGCAGGATTCTCTTGC